>CAJICK010000144.1_pt1 | contig 12299 bp, 11 predicted proteins | sample 9199621 | NCBI WGS metagenome assembly CAJICK01 (sample SAMEA7708342, study PRJEB35096) | sediment metagenome | biome: marine neritic benthic zone biome [ENVO:01000025]; feature: sediment [ENVO:00002007]; material: shallow marine sediment [ENVO:03000034] sea grass bed [ENVO_01000059] ... | reverse complement strand
CCCTGTACCATGAGCACATGCGGCTGGTGAAGTTCTATGAAAGGGCCAATTTAGGTTTGCAGGGAAAACGCTTTGATAACATAACGCGCCAAATCGTCAGGGCAGTGGAAGCACGTAATCCCAAGATCCGATACACATCACCCTGGTGGCAGGCATTGGGTGTTCGAATACTGCGAATATTTGGTAAGTAGATTATTCGCCTATCAGGCCGTAAAAAAACCGGGTCAGAGAAATTCTCTGACCCGGTTTTGTTTATAACTTTATACAGCTGCGTCGTTAAACGATAGGCGTATTGTAATAGTGACCAGCAACACCACATACACCGGCAGCAGCGATACCGATGAAGCTGAGGTAACGATTCTTGGGGCTTGCAACAGTCAGGCCCATCATCGCAAAAAAGAACGATACAAGCGGGAACATGGTTGGGCTAACCAGTAGCGCGCCGGGAGCAGCGGCGATGGAAAGCATGCCCATCAATTTGCCGTTGTTGTCGACAATCTCTTCGCTTACGGCTTCATTACTCATTTAATCCTCCTCCAGGGTAATTCAGTTCTAGTAGTTATAGAGCGGCGGACTATGAGGGAATTGAGGCTGAATGGACAATTCATATCTCCGATAGACGAATAAATACAACCAATAAGCAGTTAAGAGACTGGTTTGATTCGCAAAAGGGATTCGGCAACTTCTGCAAAAATGACTAAGACGCCGAGAAATTTAGGAAAGGAGTTTATTCGCCTATCAAGCCGTTGAGTTTGGCGGCGCAAATAAAATCGTTTACCGATAGCCCGTTGATGGCATGGGTGGAATAGCGCACCTTGCAGGTCTTGTAGCCGACCTCAAAATCAGGATGGTGGTCTTCCACGTGCGCGACCCAGGCCAGTGCGTTGACGAATGCCATGGTCTCGTAGAAATTGGAAAACGTGTAGGTACGTGTGATCTCCATTTTGTCGGCATCAATCTCCCAGCCGGGTGTTTGTTTCTGGAACACTTTGGCATCGTCCAGCGTGAGTGGATCGACGCCGCCTTCGCAGGCCTCGCACTTCATGCTTTTCAGATCAGAAGCCATGCTTCACCCCGGTCTAGAATTTGTAATAGGTGTCGCTAAGGTATTTAACGATGTTGGCCTGGTCGTTTTCGTTATACCCTTTGTTCAGCATGGTGCTGCACATTTGCACACGTTTCTCCAGGCCGCTTAGTGATTTGATGCGGTTCGGGCGTGTGTAAACGCTGTTGTCATGACAGGCCACACAATCTCGGTTATGCAGTGCCTTACCCTTGGTTGCGTCACCCAGTATCAGTTCGGCGGCGTTTACGTTCGCTACAGCGAATAGCAACATACTGGTGACGATCGATTTCACGCCTTTTGCTCCCGCAGGTGTGCAATTCGAACCGGCGCCGGTGGATGCGAGTCATAGAATATGGAATGCAACGGATCTGGTGTCAGGGTCTTGGCATTCTCTTCGTACATCTTTACCAGGGCATTAATCAGGTCAGCGGCATTTGCCTGCTGGCTGGCAAAGGCATCGGCCTCGAACTCGTGCTTGCGCGAACTCCAGGACATCAGCGGGCTCAGGAAGAACGTGAATACCGGTAGTGCCAGCATAAACAGGGCCAGCCCGATGTGGTTAATCTGTTCCGGCGCGTTGGTGATGCCGAGACCGGTATAGAACCAGCTCTGATTGGCCAGCCAGCCCAAGAGTGCTAGTCCGGCAAGGCTTAGGGCGAACATAACAATGATGCGTTTGGTAATGTGTTTCAGTTTGAAGTGACCGAGCTCATGGGCCAGTACGGCTTCGATCTCGGATTCATCGAGACTGTCTAGCAAGGTATCAAAGAAAACGATGCGTTTATTCTGGCCAAAGCCGGTGAAGTAGGCATTGCCGTGGGCGGATCTGCGTGAACCATCCATGACGTATATTCCTTTGCTCTTGAATCCGGTGCGTTCGAGCAACGACTGTATGCGTTGACGCACACTGCCTTCTTCCAGTGGTTTGAATTTGTTGAACAGCGGTGCGATCCAGGTGGGGTAGGCCCAGATTGCAAAAAGGTTGAAACCGCTAATCAGCAGCCAGACGTATAGCCACCAGAGATTGCCCATCTGGTCCATAATCCAGAGCACGGCAAACAATAACGGCCCGCCAATCACAAGCATCAATGCCGTATTCTTTATTAAATCGGTGAAAAAAGTCTTAACGTCTGTTTTGTTAAATCCGAAGCGCTCCTCAACAACAAAGGTGTTGTAGATTGAGAAGGGCAGCTCCAGCAGACCGCCAATCAGAAACAAGCTCATCAGGACGAACGTACCGTGCCAGATCGGGCTGAGGTTAGTGGTGTTCCAACTGCTGTCGAGGAGTTGCAGGCCACCCGCCAGAGTCCACAACAACAGGATGATCGATCCATAGACTTCGTCCACCATCAACAAGCGGTTCTTGGTTATCGTATAGTCGGCTGCTTTTTCGTGGGCGGACTGGGAAATTTTACCAACAAAATATTCCGGGACGCTGCCACGGTGCGCCGTGACATGACGAACCTGACGCCTTGCCAGCCAGAGTTGAGTTACTAGAGTTACGCCAAGAAAGGCGATAAATATTATTGAGAAAGTATTCATAGCGGGCCAATGTTATCATTGCCGCAGAATTTTCCGTACCTGCGGAATCCATGAAGAAAAACAGACAATTTCGGAGTACAGCATGCCGCAAGACCCCAACGCCCTGATCTGGATCGACCTGGAAATGACAGGGCTGGATACGGACAATGACCGCATCATTGAAGTCGCCACCATCATTACCGATGCCCAGCTGAATATCGTAGCGGAGGGCCCGGTTCTTGCGGTACATCAGAGTGATGAAGTAATGAACGGCATGGACGAGTGGAACACAAAAACCCATGGGAAAACGGGATTAACCGAGCGGGTGCGTGAATCGAAGCTGGATGAGGCCGAGGCAGAACGCCAGACCATCGCTTTTCTGGAGCAATATGTGCCAAAGAACAAATCACCCATGTGCGGCAACAGCATATGTCAGGACCGGCGTTTTCTCGCACGTACCATGCCGGCGCTGGAGGCCTATTTTCATTATCGCAATCTTGATGTCAGTAGCCTGAAGGAGATGGCGGTACGATGGAAACCGGAAATCTTGTCCGGGTATACCAAGAAAAACACACACAAAGCGCTGGATGATATCCGCGAGTCGATCGAAGAGTTGCAGTATTATCGCGAAAATTTCATTAAAGAAAATTGATAAGACCCTGCAGGAGATAGTGATGAAAAAGTTTTTCCCACTCTGGATACTGTTGGTATTGGTACTTGCCGGTTGCGCGTCAGGGGGGCGTCCTGACTGGGCTGATAGTGGCAAGAGCGAAACCTATCCGGAAAATCGTTATCTCACCGGTATGGGTACGGGCTCGAAAATCAATACCGCCAAGGAACGTGCGCGCGCCGATCTTGCCAAAGTGTTTTCCTACAAGATTGATAAAGTCGCGAGAGACGTAAGGCATCACGTAAAGAAGGGCGGCAGCGAGGGATATATCAATGAAGCGCGTGTTAAACGCATTATTGGTGATCGTGCCGAACAAGTTTTGACCGGGACCAAGGTAGTCGAGACCTGGCAGGGACCGGAAACCAAGGCGTATTACGCGTTTGCGGTTTTGCCGAGAGTGCAAGCAACCGACAATCTCAAGCAGGAGATTGTGCGTCTGGATAGTGCCACCGGAACCTATGTAAAGCGTGTGAGCAGCGAAGTTGATACTTTGCGCAAAGTGCACGCGGCGAGTACTGCCCTGGATGCCCAGGTGGCGCGACTGGCGTATCAGCGTACGCTTCGCACCATCGACAAGAATGAAAAGGGTGTACCCCAAAGATGGGATTTCACTCGATTGAGTCGCAGCCTTGAGCAAGTACTGCTTCGTGTTCGCATTGAACCGCAAGTGCTTGATGACACGACTGGCAGACTAAGCACTTCAACGAGAAGCGCCTTGTCTATGTCTGGGTTTCAGGTGACGGACAGTGATTCCGCCGAATTCGTACTCGACGCACACCTGGAGCTGGAGAACATTGGTTTTCGCGACAGATGGCACTGGTCCCGAGGTGTGTTACAGATCACCCTGAAAGAGAAAGCGAGTGGGCGCGAGCGTGGTAACGTGCGCTGGGCCATGAAAGCGGCTGGTAAAAGTGCCGTCGATGCCGAGCAGCAAATTGCCGCCAAGGTCGATTCACTATTAAAACGTCAGCTTCGGGATACCATTATCAAGTTCGCGACACACTAGTCAGCATGTTGTTGTAAGGCCCATTGTACGTGTTCCCTCACCATGTCTGATGCATGACTGCTTCGTTGCTTGAGGGCATTTACAATTTCAGGTGATGGGTCGGCATTGCCAAGGGCCACGGCTATGTTTCGTAACCATTGATCGTGACCGATTCGGCGAATCGCCGAACCTTCTGTGTATTTAAGAAATTCTTCTTCGTCCCAGGCGAACAGTTCGATCAGGCTGGGTTTGTCCAGGCCATACCGTGGCTCGAAATCTTTCTCGTCACTTAGGCGCGCGAATCGATTCCACGGGCAAACGAGCTGGCAATCGTCGCAACCATAAATACGGTTTCCCATCAGCGGTCTGAACTTTTCGGGGATCGAGCCCTTTAATTCTATTGTCAGATAGGAAATGCAGCGGCGTGCATCCAGTTCGTATGGAGCGACGATTGCCTTTGTTGGGCAGACATCAATGCATGCGTTGCAAGTACCGCAATGGTTCTCTCGTTCGGAATCGGACGGCAGTGGCAGGTCGGTATAGATCTCACCAATGAAGAACCACGATCCTGCTTCCCGGGAAATCAGGTTGGTGTGTTTGCCAATCCAGCCTAGCCCGGCTTTCTCGGCCAAGGCCTTTTCCATGACTGGCGCACTGTCGCTATATACGCGGTAACCAAACTCACCGATATCCTGTTGAATAAAGCTCGCCAGCTTCTGCAATCGCTTGCGCATGATCTTGTGGTAATCGCGACCAAGTGCATAACGCGAGATCATGCCCAATGAGTTATTCGCTTCAATCTCTTCGCTATCAACGGCGCCAGCAGGCAGATAGTTCATTCGTGCCGAGATGACACTACACGTGCCGGGCTCCAGTTCATCGGGACGAGTACGTCGAGTTCCGTGGGCGGACATGTATTCCATGGTCCCGTGTCTTTTCTTCGACAGCCAATTATTTAAATGCGTTTCGGCATCGGTAAGGAGGATGTCGCTAATACCGATTTCTTGAAAACCCAACGACTTTCCATGCGCCTTTATTTGTTCGGCCAGGTGTGAAAAGTCTCCGGAATCGTTTCGCTCTTCAGGCATAACACCCTATGATATAGGTACACATTCATGTGGCAATAAAAATATGACGCGGTTTTTGCCAGAACAACTTTATACAGCCGAGCAAACAAGGCAACTGGACAATCTCGCCATGTCGGAGTTTGGCCTTGGTGGCGGCATACTGATGGAACGCGCCGGTGAGGCGGCATATGTATTGTTGCGTCATCAATGGCCACGCGCCAATTGTGTCGCCGTGGTAGCTGGTACAGGTAACAACGGTGGTGATGCATACGTGCTCGCGCGACTGGCGCTTGCAGACGGGATAGAAGTTCGCCTGTTATCACTTGGTGACCTGTTGAAGCAGAGTGAAGACGCACAAGAGGCACGTAAAGCCTTTGAGAAGGCTGGCGCCGTAATCAGTCCTTTTACAACGGAGTCGTTGTCAGGCTGTGACGTCATCATTGATGGAATCTTCGGTACTGGGCTCGAGCGGGAAGTCACTGGTACCTGGGCAGATGCGATTGATGACATCAATCATTCCGGCATTCCTGTGCTGGCTCTGGATATTCCTTCCGGCCTGCATGCTGATACTGGTGTTGCCCTCGGAAGGGCAGTGTGTGCGACTGAAACAATAAGTTTTATTGGGCTTAAAGCGGGCATGTTAACTGCTGACGGTCCAGACTATTGCGGAAAACTTAGATTCGATTCGCTAGCCGTTCCGGATGAGGCCTATTCAAGAATCGATGCCTTCGCGCAACGCGTTACTTCCCAAAGTTTGGCTGACCTGGTACCACTCAGGCAGAAGAACACTCATAAAGGAACAAGTGGTCGTGTGCTTATCGTTGGCGGTGGTCCGGGTATGCCCGGTGCTGCCAGGCTCGCGGGTGAAGCGGCGCTTTACACCGGTGCCGGCCTGGTAACTGTCGCCACCTTTCCTGACCACGTATCGGCCGTGAATGCCTCAAGGCCAGAACTCATCGTACAGGGCATCAGCGAAGCGGATCAGCTTTCGAAACTGGTGCGTCATGCCGATGTGGTGGCCGTTGGTCCTGGATTGGGCCAGTCCACATGGGCACGGGAATTATTGGCCGTGATTTTTGAATCGAATGCACCAAAGGTTGTCGATGCAGACGCACTAAATCTTGTCGCTATGGAACCAACCAAGGACGAACAGTGGGTGCTGACGCCACATCCGGGTGAGGCCGCCAGATTGCTGGACCGGTCTGTTCACGATATTCAGCAAAACCGCTTTGTTAGCGTTGATGATATTGTTGCTCGCTTTGGCGGTGTCTGTGTGTTGAAAGGTGCGGGCACCATTATTGGATCTAGCGAAAAGCGTTTTGTAAGTGATTGCGGTAACCCGGCACTGGCAACAGCGGGTACCGGGGATTTGCTGACGGGTGCTATAGCGTCGTTTGTTGCACAGGGCATGACCACCATTGATGCGGCACGTGCCGGGGTTTGGGTGCACGGGCATGCGGCTGACGTTATCGCCAGAGCCGGGGAGCGCGGCTGGCTTGCCAGCGATTTCTTACCTTTTATGCGAGATGCAGTTCATCTGCTTGAAACCGAAGACCATGACAATTGATCAACTCGAATTGGTAATCGACAACGAGCAGGAGATGGAAACTCTTGGTCGCGAGCTGGCACAGTTGGTTGGCGATATCAGGCTCATTACGTTAACTGGGGATCTGGGGGCCGGTAAGACGACTTTGGTGCGTGGGTTGCTGCGGGGTTTGGGCCATGAAGGTTCGGTAAAAAGTCCAACGTTTACCCTGGTTGAGCCTTATGAATTAAATAATCGTGATATCTACCACTTTGATCTTTATCGGCTTGAAGACGCGGAGGAGTTGGAATTTCTCGGCGCGCGTGAATATCTCGTGGGTGACGGTTTGTGCCTGATTGAATGGCCGGAAAACGGCTCGGGGTTTTTGCCACAGGCAGACGTAAACGTTACTATTAATAAAGTAAACCACGGAAGAAATGTGCGATTTGAGCTGCAAACTGATCGAGGTGTATCGATTACGGATGGGTTGCAACGCTTACTTGGCGCATTCGTTTAAACCTATGCAAGGGGTGCGATGTACGTGAGGGCTGCAATAGCCCTGTTATTTGCTTCAATCCTTGGCCTGATGACTTTTCCGGGCCAAGCGGCATCCGTTTCCGTACAGAACCTTCGTATGTGGCGCGCCCCGGACAATACGCGCCTGGTGTTTGACCTTAGCGGGCCCCTCAATCACAAATTATTCAGCCTTCGCAATCCTGATCGAATCGTTATCGATTTTTCATCGGCAAGCCTGACCAAGCCTCTGCCACCAATGAAGTTTGATGGTCCGGTGATCAAGAATGTGCGTAGTGGTTACCGAGGAAAGAGCGATCTTCGCATTGTGCTGGATCTAAAACGCGCGACAACACCCAGGGCCTTTGTGCTGAAACCGTTTCAGAGTCACGGCTACCGGCTGGTCATTGATCTGGACCATACTCCAGGCTCCAACGCTCGGAATCAGGGGAGGGGTAAACCCGCCATCAAGGCCGATCCGTCTCCACCGGCAGTATCGTCAACATCTCCGTCGAAACCAAGACAGGCGAGACCAGTTCGTCGATCGTCTGTGGTAGTGGCGATCGACGCGGGGCATGGTGGTGAGGATCCAGGTGCGGTTGGCAGGCGTTATCGTACGTATGAAAAACGGGTGGTATTGAGTATTGCCAAGGATCTGAAAAAGCTTATCGATCGCGAGCCCAATATGCGTGCTGTGATGACCCGAAGAGGTGATTATTATGTGCCTTTAGCGAAGCGTGTGCATATGGCACAGAACGCGCGTGCGGACATCTTTATTTCGATTCATGCTGATTCATTACCCAAGAAGCGGGCACGTGGTGCGTCGGTGTATGCCTTGTCCCAACGTGGCTCCACCAGCCGATTGGCCAAACGCCTGGCGGACCAGGAAAATGCCTCAGACTACATAGGCGGAATTCTGGAAAACAAGGATCCAATTGTGCAAAAGGTGTTGGTGGATCTGAATCAGACATCAACCATTGTTGATAGCCTCGCACTTGGTCGGGATATTCTTTCAACACTCAAGCCAGTCGGTCACATTCACAGTCGAAACGTGGAACAGGCGGGCTTTGCTGTTCTCAAATCTCCGTTTATGCCTTCGGTCCTGGTGGAGACAGCGTTTATTTCCAATCCCTCGGAAGAAAAACGTTTACGCACACGTAAATTCCAGCGACGCATGGCGCGCGGTATTTTTAACGGTATCAAGCGATACGTGAAACGGAAGGGGTTGCGGCCATCTCCAAGAGCAGTACCAAGTCAGGCCACCAAACGCGGTAAGTCCAAACGGGTACACGTTGTCAGGCGTGGCGAAACGCTTTCCGGAATTGCGCAGCGATACGGTGTGAAGGTTAGGACAATCCGATTAGCGAACAATCTTTCCGGCAGCAATGTGAAAGCTGGAGAAAGTTTGCTCATACCCAGACTATAAGTAATAAGCATTTCTGAATAATACGAACAAATCAGATCGGCAGGAGGTAGGGAGTCATGTCAGAGCGGCGTCAATCCATTCACGGTGAATGGTCTTCGCGTATTGCTTTTATTCTTGCGGCAACAGGTTCTGCCGTAGGCTTGGGCAACATTTGGAAATTTCCCTACATCACCGGTCAATATGGCGGCGGCGCGTTTGTGCTGGTGTACCTACTATGTATTGCTTCCATCGGCATACCCATCATGATGGCCGAAGTCCTGATTGGGCGACGCGGCCGTCAAAGCCCGGTTAACACCATGCGCACGCTGGCAGAAGAAGAGGGGCGTAGTTCTCTCTGGCAATACCTGGGTTGGGCCGGTGTGTTATCCGGATTCTTAATTCTCTCTTTCTATAGTGTTGTCGCCGGTTGGGCCATGGCCTACGTACCCCGTGTTGCCAGTGGTTTGTTTACGGGCGCTTCACCGGAGAAAGTCGGTTCGATTTTTGGTGATCTGATTGCCGATCCAGAGAGATTGCTAGCCTGGCATACGTTGTTTATGGGTTTAACGATGATCGTCGTATCCCGCGGCGTGCGTAGCGGCCTTGAGCAGGCGGTGAGAATCCTGATGCCGGCACTGTTTATATTGCTGGTAGTTATGGTGGGCTATGCGTTGAGCACTGCTGATTTCGCCGGTGGCGTTCGATTCCTGTTTGCTCCAGATTTTAGCAAGCTGACCTGGGAAGGCGTGCTGGTGGCGATGGGCCATGCATTTTTCACTCTGAGCCTGGGTATGGGTGCGATTATGGTTTACGGCTCTTACCTGCCTAAAAATGCATCGATAGCGAAAACGACAATCATGATTGCCGGTACTGACACGCTCGTGGCCTTACTTGCGGGCATGGCAATCTTTCCCCTGGTGTTTACCAACGGTCTTGAGCCTGGCGCGGGTCCTGGTCTGATTTTCCAGACGTTACCGATTGCCTTCGGAAAGATGTGGGGTGGCGCGTTCTTTGGGTTCTTATTCTTTTTGTTATTGAGTTTCGCCGCCTGGACTTCTGCCATCTCCCTGATCGAACCTATTGTTGCCTGGCTGGTGGAGAATCGTGGTCTGAACCGCATCAAGGCAACTGTTTGGGCGTGTGGTATTACCTGGTTACTTGGTCTGGCCAGCCTGTTATCGCTTAATCTGTGGCAGGAATACAAGATTTTCGGATTGGGGATTATGGATGCCGTCGACAAACTTACAGCGAATGTAATGTTGCCACTCGGAGGTTTGGCGATAGCAATATTTGCAGCCTGGATAATGTCTCGATCTTCGACTGAAGAGGAGCTAGCGCTGGAAAACGTTGTTGCCTATAACCTGTGGCGATTCTTTGTGCGCTACATCACACCAGTCGCGGTAATCATTGTATTCCTGAACGCAATTGGCGTGATCAACTTGGGCTAATTTGAATCGACCCGTTCGCGGATTTGTTTTTCTATCTGCGATTGAATTTCGGGACTATCAATTGGTTCGCCGTTTCGATCGGTCACAAAGAAGATATCCTCGGCACGTTCACCGTAGGTGGCGATTCGGGCAGAGACTATTTGCACGTGGCAGGTGAGCAGTGCCAATGCGATCTGATGCAATAATCCCGGTCGATCCTGCGAAGATACCTCGATGATCGTTTGTCGACCGTTGGCCGAAAGTGCAAAACTGATCCGGGTCTCCACCGGGAAATGTTTTTGTTGACGGGTAAGTCTGGCTTCCGGCCTTGGTTTGGCCACTTGTGTCATCAACAATTCATCGTGCAAATCCTGTTGAAGTGATTTTAGTTGCTGCTTATCCGAGATCGCCTTGCCTTCTGTGTCGAGCACAATAAAAGTGACGATAACGTATCCATTGCGCGTGGGATGGATACGGGCATCAACAACTGATAGACCGAATTTGTCTATTGCGCCGGTGATGATACTAAATTGTCCCTCCCGATCCGTGGTGTAGATTATAAGTTCTGTGCCACCCACGTCCGGATCAAGTGTGGTCGCAACCAAAGGCAGATCAGTTACCGCGGCGCCGGCGACGGCTTGAGCATGCCAGGCAAGACTTCTGGTGTTATGTCTCAGGAAGTACTCATTATCCATTTGCTCCCAGAATTTTTTTACGCGCGTCACCGATGTGCGCCGTGTCCCAAGGATCTCAAGTGTTTCCCGTTTCAGATCCTTTACATGTTCATCCACGTCGATCGGATTACCAAATCCGCGGCGCATCATTCGTGAAGTTTCCTGATAGAGCTTCGACAATAAACCACGTTTCCAGTCATTCCAGACTTTTGGGCTGGTGCCGCGCATATCAGCAACGGTAAGCAAATAGAGGTTATTCAGATGCTCTATATCTCCTATTTGCTGGGCAAAATTCAGTATCACATCGGGATCCTGAATATCCTGGCGTTGCGCCACCGTCGACATGATCAGGTGGTTTCGTACTAACCAGCAAATCAGGCGGGTATCGTATTCGCTCAGCAAGTGCTGTTCACAAAATGCCCGCGCCTCTTCTTCGCCAAGCTCGGAATGATCGCCGCCGCGTCCTTTGGCAATGTCGTGAAACAGGGCGGCGATATACAGACGTTCCGGTTTGACCAGTTTCTGGATGATGGATGATGCCAGTGGAAACTCGTTACTGAATTCTGTCACGGTAAAGCGACGAACGTTGCGAAGTACAAACAGGATATGTTCGTCCACGGTGTAGACATGGAACAGGTCGTGTTGCATCTGGCCAACGATTTGTCCGAATGCCGGTAGGTATGCGCCCAGTACCCCATAGGCATTCATGCGTCGCAGTTCATGTGTAATGCCCTGCGGTTGTCGGATAATTTCCAGGAAAAGACTGCGGCAGGCGAGGTCATTTCGGAATTCATCATCTATTCGATGCAGGTTTTCACGAATCAGCCTGATCGTACGTCCACGTACGCCTTTGATCTTCGGTCTTTGCTGTAACAAAAAAAATATTTCCAGCATCGCCCATGGAGTATTCTCAAAAACCTTGTCATTTACAGTCTCAATGAAGTCACCATGTGTCTGAAAGCGTCTGTTGACAGGTTTGGTGCGAAGTGTACCTTTCGCAAGAATGACTTCCTGGAAGTGCTGAAGCAGTATTTCATTTAGCAGCGACAATTCCTTGATCGTTCGATAGTAGCGCTGCATGAATTGCTCGACTGCAAGGCTTCCGGGTTTGTCTTCAAGACCTTCCTGGGAGGCAAGCGTCCTTTGATGATCAAAAAGGAGACGGTCTTCCCGCCGACCAGAATTAAAATGCAATCCATTGCGAACATGCCAGAGATAATTGCGGCCGTTGATCAGAGTGTTGTATTCGTCCTCGGTTAAAAAACCGTGTTCAACCAGTTCATGCAAAGACGCAGTGCCGAATTGGCGTTGTGTAACCCAGGAAATCATCTGAATGTCACGCAATCCACCAGGGCCTTCCTTGATGTTTGGTTCAAGGTTGTATCCGGTATCATCAAAACGATGATGTCGCTGAATCTGCTCTTCCCATTTGGCGGCAAAGAACTT
>CAJICK010000162.1_pt1 | contig 13030 bp, 12 predicted proteins | sample 9199621 | NCBI WGS metagenome assembly CAJICK01 (sample SAMEA7708342, study PRJEB35096) | sediment metagenome | biome: marine neritic benthic zone biome [ENVO:01000025]; feature: sediment [ENVO:00002007]; material: shallow marine sediment [ENVO:03000034] sea grass bed [ENVO_01000059] ... | reverse complement strand
AGTATCCGCGATTCGATAAGTTGCCGCCGCCGTTACATCGGCCACACCATAATCCAGCATGGCCGAGAATACCTTCAACGATTTTTCCATCGCTCGTTTCTTCCGAGCCATGCTCTTTTTTAGCGGTAATGTAAGGCGAATCTTTTTGTACTGGCGCACCAGTGGCTCTGACAACTCCAGTGTTGCTACCGCGGCCAGATAGCGTATGCGATCGGTTCGCTTGCTACCCGCCTGCTTGTCCACCTGGACAATCTGTCGCAGAACGGTCTCGTATTGTCGGCGGTTGTTGTTTTTCTTGTATAGCTTTGCCAGGCGATCACGCGCTTCCATCGATTGGCTGATCGGCCGTGGGTAAGACTTGAGAAAACGCTGGTATGAAACAATTGCAGCACGATCGTTATTCGCACGTTCATATAACTCAGCGCTGCGATAGGTGGACTCCCGACGTAACTTGGGATCTTTGGTGGCGACACGTATTCGATCAAATTCGACCGCCGCCTTTTGCCACTGGCTGTTTGCCTCATATGCCACGGCCAGTTTTTCTGTTACGGCAGCCTGATTCGGATTCTTCGGATAGCGTTTTCGATACGCTTCCAGCACTCGCGTTGCCTGACCCCAGTCTTTCAGTTGTATCAATGCCGCGCCGGCATCGTAATCCGCGGCCATTCGAATTTTTGAATTGGGTGCCAGCTTGCCGACGCGCAGGTAGTTCTCCACCGCGCTGCGCAGGTTACCCGCTTTCTGTTTTGCTTCGCCCTGTTTGTACACTGACGCCGCCAGTCGATCGGTCAAGGCGTATCTTTCACCAGACTTCTTCGGCAATCTTTGCAATGCCTGTTGATAGGCACCTTCGGATCCGGCGTAATCACCCAGATCAAATGAAGAATGTGCGATCACGGTCCATGCAGATTGTTGAATCTTCTGATCCGCATTCGGATATTGATCGACGACGCGCCGTGCCAGTTTACGCGCATCATCGAAATCATTTCGCTTAAACGTTTCGACGGCTGCCTGATTCAACACACCTGCAGAATGTTTGTCGGCCGGATAGGTATCAACAAACCGAATGGAGCTGATGATGGCGCGACTAATAATGCCTGGCCGCTCTTCTTTTTTAACCTGATTGGCATGCTCGCGATGGGCCAGCACCGCGGCATAACCTGCTTCGGCCGACTTTTCGTGTGCCGGATATTGATACGCCGTCTTTTCATATTCTGTTGCCGCTGCCGGGAATGACCGGTTATCAAACAACAGTTCTGCCAACAGGAAGTTCATTTTTGGTGACTGCGTATCGTCCGGGAAAGACTTCAAGAACTTGCGATACCAGACGATGGCTTCCTTGTGCTGATCCTTGCCATGTCGTTTCTGTGACAAAGCGTGATAGTGGCTGGCCAGATCGATCAGGTTTTGCTTGATAAAAGCCAATATCTTGGGAGAGCGACTGATGTCATGGTTCTTCCAGTAGTTGCTATCCAGGGCGTAACTGCGCGCAAACTCACGCTTGCCTTCGATAACCAGTTTTGGAAATCCGCCTTTTTCATAAACCTTGATCACGCGAATTTGAAATACAGGTGCCTGATCGTGCAGCGGATTGCGCTCGACGAATGCGGCATAGGTTTTTGATGCATCCGCATAGCGACGTTTTGCCAAATAGTGTTCACCGAGATCGGCGTACAACATTTCTTCGTAAGGCCGTCGCCCGCGTTTACTAAAATAACGATCGATAGCATCGGACCCACCCAGATAGGAGAAACTGAAACTGACCACGCGCAAGGTATCGTTAAAACGTTGCCGCTCGATCTCATTAAAATTCTGTACTGCCGCACGCCCACCGGCAGCTTTTGCATCGATTGACTTGATGAAGGAATCCAGTCCCTCATCGTACCGGCTTTGCTTGAACAGCGACCACCCGTGTTTGTACAAGGCCTGATCATAAAAAGTTGAGCGCCGACCGGCTTTGATAACCTGGGCATAGGCATACTCTGATGACCGGTACTGCTTGCGCACAAACAGAATCTCGCCTCGACGAAATTGCACTTCGTCGATCAACGGCGTGTAGGGATATTGCTTTACAATTCGGTCCAGGACCTTCATGGCCTTTTCCTGTTCCCCGCGTATACCATAGGCCCGCGCCAGTTGATAAAGCACCTTGTCGTTACGCTCGTAATCCGGATATTTCTTTAATAACTTCCGGTAAATCGCAATCGCTTCCTTTGAGTTGGCATCATCCTGAAGCATCTGCTGCTCCATTGTGTTGCCGGCAGGAAGACTCCCCAACTGGTTCTGCGAATCCTTTTCTGCGGCTTTCTTGCTGCGCTTTTCGATGGACTCAAGCGACTCCGGCTTTGTCGAGGGCTTATCTTTGGGTTGCTTTTTCCCAATGGGGGAAATTACTTTTGTCTTGCCCGGAGCCGCACCGGCCGGCAGTTTGCTGCTATCTCCATAAGCACCTTCGACTGACTGAATCTTGAGATCGGCCAATCGTCGCAATGCCTCCGGTGTCATCTCGTCTTCCGGCGTTTGTTCCAGAAATTGTTTATAACCGGCGATGGCCTTTTCCAAACCACCCTCAATCTTCTCTTCCTCGACGACAATCTTTTTACCTTTGAGACTACCGATGCTGCCGCTCGATTGATACTGGGTTCCAGTCGAGCAGGCAGTAACCAGCGTTACTAGTAGTAGCAAAGAATGGCGCACGGCGATTCTCATTTCGTTTCTACCTTGCCCTTCTGCTCACGCAATGCACGATCATAGCTCTCGGCCATGGCGAAGCGCGCCTTGGTACGATAACGCTGCAGACGTCTTTTACGGCGCTGCAACTCACTGATGGCACGGCGCTCCATGTACTGTCCCTGATGTGCCTTCAGCCCGGATATTTTGATTTTGAGGTAATCCAGTCTTGCCTGCAGATCATTTAATGCACGATCATAGCCCCGATAGCTCAATGCCGCTTCGGATTTTCTGCGATCCAGTCTTGCCTGGCTCCTCTTGGTTTCGGCAATCACTTTATCCAGCTGACGCAAATGCTGATGGGCCCGGGATAGCCTCTTTTCGTATTCGGTATTGACCTGCCAGTAAAGCAAACCCGCGATGCGTTGATGCTTTTCTTTCAGCATGTCTACGCCTTTTTGCTTGCCGAGCCGTTTGATTCGGGACTCAATCCGTTTGAGCTGGCGTAACATGGTTTTCTCGCGCGCTGTTGCAAGCGCCATCGGATCACGTTTGCGCAAAAGTGTTTTTAACTGGTCGGCAATCTTCGTTCGGCGGGCAACAATACGAATCAGGTTTCGATCCAGTCTCTCGTAGGCACGATCTATTTTCGGCAACAGCGGTGCATAATAAGCACGCCGAACTCGTAGCAAATCATGATAGGCAGGCACTTCGCCAAGCCAGTGGTCCACGTTGTCACCCAACTCGCTCAGGTCACGGTAATTCCGATAGGACTCATTGAACACGTGCCCCGCCATTAACTCGCGCATGTATCGCGTTTCCGGTGCGTCCGGTAATTTGCGTAGAGCAAACAGCCACTCGGTATCGGTTTCCGCCTCATCGCTGAGCATGGCATCCAGAAACTTACCTGCGCGAATACTGCTGACCGAGTCTTCCACTCGATCAATCTCACGGTTAAACGTATCGACGGCCTCACCATATAAAACTGCCGAGCGACCATAGGCCTGTAACTGGCCAAAGCCGTAGGGTGCCGCGAGCATGGCTTCCTGCACTGCAACATCGGTGATGTCGCGCTTGCGCAGTATCATCCACGGTACCAGGGCCTGCTCATAACTTCCCTGCGCAGCATCACTCCAGCCCACCCACAGTAATGCCCTGTTAGAGAACGGGCCCTCGAGCTGGATACGCTCGAGATAGGTTCTAGCTCTTTGTGCGTCTTTTGCTTTTAATAGCGTGAATCCCATCGCGAGATTGGCCTTGTCTCGAAGGGCTGCCTGTAAACGGTCATCGGTGCTCTGCGTTCCGACGCGCTCCAGTTGCTGAAAACCCGAAACAACGTCTCCCGTTTCCAGGTAGGCAATGCCGAGATTGTAAGGAGCGAATCCTGCGAGCAAGGATTCTGCCTGAACCGGTTTCAACACGGAAACGGCGTCCTTGTGTCGACCAAGAGCAACCAGAGACTGGCCGCGAAGCAACGCCGCGCGCAATTGCAGCTCACGCGGAGCTTTGCTGCTGATGTGATCCAGATTTTCCAGTGCGATTTCATACGATGACTTAGTGAAGGCGACACGCGCCAGTCGATACGCCGCGCGATCACGAATGGACTGGTGCACACTTTGGTCCAGCAAACGCTGCATGGCGCGCCCGACCTTGCGGTGCATGCGATAACTAAGCTCAAGGTCAGCAACAAATAGTTCTGACTCTTCGCGGTGATAACTCAGGGAATCACTTTTAGGATCGTCCAGCGAGTAGTACTGCGCCAGTTCTGCGTCGAGACGTGTGATCGCAGCAAACTGATTTTTTTGCTCGGCATGAAACAACGCCTCACCAAAGAACAGATCTCGAATATTTCGTTCATTGGACTTCTTTGCTGCGCTGGCAGGAGACACCAACAGTGTCAGCACCACTAGTGTGCTCGTGAACCACGTTAATAAATTATTCATAACGTCTTCACGGATTCTGAAGGGGCTAAGAAACATGATTTGCATGTCGGTATATGTCTAACTCAACGACACATCCAATGAATCATTTCCATTCCTTGATCGAAACATCAGGTTTACCGCCACCGCTACTGAGCACACGTATTTCCACAAGTTTTGGACCAACCATCTTGTCTAGAGAAAATGTTGCGCTTTGCTGATAGGAATTGTTGCTGGAGGTTTTACCGTTGAGCATCACGGCCAGCTGATGTTTACCTGCAGTAAGATTGCCTGTGTAAAGGCGTTGAACTCCGCGTTTGCGCAATGCTTCCAGTTCACGATAGGTATAAATATGCTTCTGCACCTGCCGGTCATCCAGTTTCAGTGCGATGGCATCGAGACTGAATTTTGGACTGCTCTCCAGCGAGACAAATATCGAAACCTGGCTGCTGGATGGATAAAGCAACTTCTCCTGAAGCAACAACATCTCGCGGTTGATCTTGATGACTTCTGATTTGAGCCCCTGAACCTGTTCGTCCAGGCTCTGAAATTCTTTTTGCTCAGGCGACAAGCCAGCTTGAGGATTCTGCGCTTGTGCCCCCGAACTGAAAATCAACAGAAAAAATAGAATCGGACCTAAGGTTTTAATCATTATCGTTACTCCACCATTCTCAACCCGCCCTGGTACTTCCGGCGGACTGCCACCACGAATCTTCAGGTGCGTATTAATAATATAGTATATGGGTCAACGGCAGCCGGTGCATAAATCCTGGTACGGGTTATCGGGAAATCCATGCCGCTGACGTATTTAGGTAGGACTTTTGCTGCTGGAACTGGCCAGGCAAGCGTGAATCGTAAGCCCTGGTACTGCGGGGATTCAGGGCCGTACGTACACCTGTGTTAACCAGGTGGCTGTTTGATCCTCATATTTTTTTCCAAATCCTTCGGCGGTAATCCATTTTTCGATCATTGCCGGATTGTGAACATAGTTGCGGAAATCTGTTCGCAATAACCAGAATATCCCAGCCCCGATTTTGGAACCCAGACGTATAAACCAACGATCACGAGGATAGGTCAACGCGTAAACACGCCTTGTATGTGACAGGGACTCGTGCACCAGACCGTCGGCATCAGGGTAACAGCAAACAACTTTATCCAGGATAGTGATATCTGCGGGATCAATGCTGTCGGCAATCTGGACAAAATCACCCTCTATATATTGAGTACGATCATCAAGCCCCTTCTCCTTGGCACCGGCGGTGGCTTCGGCAATCATTTTTGGCGCAAGATCAACACCGGTAGCACTCGTCGCACCTTGTTCTAACAATGTCTGGTGCAAATAACCCACACCGCTTCCAATCTCCAACAGGCTACTGTCAGATATCCCCGCCTGGGTTAATCCCTCGACGAGTTGTTTCTGCGAGTCCTCAAATCCTTTTTTCGCATAGCGCTTCCGATATCGACGAGCAAAGAATGAGAAAAATCGGCTTGCACTTTTCGCTTCTGGACAACAACAGCTCATGATGTGGCCTCTATACCTAGCTCTATTCGTTTTTGTAACTGACGCAGTTCATCAAACTGAGTTTTCAATGAATCGAAATTGTTGTTCTGTACATCGCCTTCAATCGTTAACGCAATGTCCGATATCTGAGGATAACCGTAACCGCCGCCCAGACCTTTCAGATTATGCACCAGTTTGTTTAGCTCTACCCAATCCTCTTTGGCATGCGCGTGCTCCAGTTCGTTAATCAGTTCCGGGAATTGTTTAACGAAATCCTCAATCAGGTCGGCCAGGTCCGGGGACTCATTGAGTAGCTCAGATACCAGGGGTTCCATTTTATGATCTCTGGATGATCAATGCAGATTCACAATCGCCAGATCACGGGCCGCTTCAATACGTCCACTGAAGCCCTGCGCTTCGACCAGTTTTTTCACCTGCGTCAATCGTGGCCCGGTCACCGCAGTAATGTGTGACAACATCAATACCTTGGCACCAGCCTTCGTAGCAAGCTTTCCCATTCGCGTTGGTGTTGTGTGTAATGCGAAAAATACTTTGTCCTTTGGGCCATTGGGAAGTGCATCCATAATTGCAGTGTCGTAGATAAGTAGATCGGCGTTCTTGGCGATACTGACCATATTATTGGTCTTCGAGCTTGTGTCTCCCGAGTACGCCAACACCTTTCCTTTATACTCAATTCGATATGCCAACGATGGAACCGGACCATGGATAACACCTATGGATTTCACGACTAAACCATCTTTTTCATGAATGGTCTGCATTGGTAGCGCAACGTCCGCGACAACATCCTTGCTGATGTATTTAAATTCACCACCGGAAATTGCAGGTGCGAACACATGCAGATAGCGTTGGACGCCTCTATTAATATGATAGTGACCGTCCACATATTCGCTGGTGGCTGGATACTGGGGTACGGCGGCCTGGCTGAATGCTGGTGGAAATGGTTTACCGTTTGCGGCTGGACCAATTATCTCGATCGGACTTTTGCGAAAAGTCTTTGCCGATCGATTGTGGAAATACATGGTCTTGATCATGGAAGACAGATCTGCGGTGTGGTCAACATGCAAATGACTGAGCAACACCAGCTCCAGATCCTTAATGTTGGCGCCACTCGCCGCCAGACGTTGATAAGTTCCGCCGCCTGCATCCAACAGAATCCGTGGTTTGCGATCAACAAAAATCAGATAACCGGCACTTGCACGCCCGGTCCGATGAGCAGACGGTCCACCTGAACCCAGCACCATTACCGATAAGCCCCGTTCAATGCCCGCCGCATTCACTGACGCCATCGCACCAAACATGAACGAGATAGGTAGTAGCCACAAACAAGCTCGAACAAAAACACGCATTACTAATCTCCTTGCGATTTGGACATCCACTTCGGTAGATACAATCGGACCACCGTATCTATAAGTTGTTCCCCGATTGCAGGCAAAAGCCTACCACGAGCTCCGGTTGTTTATCACCCGACAGATACCGGTAGAGGTAACAATAGATGTATAGTATCTGCTTAGCAAAGGAGTGGGATCAGTGAAACCCGTTGGTGTGCGCACAACCCCGGAAATCGAGCAGCTGCTGAATGCTGCCCACGAAAAACGTTTTGATGCCAAGAGCACCATCATGCGTGAAGGCGATGGTGCCGACTCACTTTATTACATTCTTGAAGGTTCTGTGACAGTCCTGATGGAAGACGAGAACGGTGACGAACTCATCCTCGCCTACCTCGGCCCGGGCGAATTCTTTGGCGAACTGGGTTTATTTGGCGACCAGGGTCGGAGCGCGTGGGTACGTGCACGCACGGAATGCGAAGTGGCCATTATGAGTTATCAGCAATTCAGGGATCTCTGCCGCGAAACACCGGACCTGTTGTTGCACCTCACCGCACAAATCGCGCGGCGACTACGCGAAACCAGTCGCAAAGTTGGCGACCTGGCTTTTCTTGATGTCACCGGCCGTATTGCCCATGCTTTACTTAATCTGACGAAAGACTCCGAGGCCATGACACACCCCGATGGCTGGCTCGTGCGAATCACGCGCGAAGAACTGAGTCGATTGGTCAGCTGCTCCCGTGAAATGGCTGGTAAGGTTCTGAAAGATCTGGAAAGCCAGGGCCTGATACACGTGGAAGGAAAAAATATTGTTATTTATGGTGAACGTTAATACTTGATAACAAAAACAACGCCTCACCAATAGATTCTGGAATAAATAAAACGATATGGAACTTACCGACCTGATTATTCCCACCGGCGTCGCTCGACCCGGCATGACCGTAGCAGAGGTGTTTACCGAATGTGTGAAGGCCGACGTGCCGGGCATTCCATTTGAGGACGCTGACGGAAACATTGTTGGCAAAGCATCCATACGCTACACCCTCAAGGAAACCTGTATTCCTGATTTTATGGTGCGCCACTCGCACCTGCTCGGCAACGAGATCAGTCACCTTACTATCCCTGACAGTCACGTACGCGAGGTGCTGTCACTGGAGGTCGATCCATTTATTCTCCCACGATTAGCCGTTGCCAGTTCGACCACACCACTGGCAAAGGCCCTGGCCATAATGGAAAACGCGCGCACCACCTATTTGTTCATCATCGATGACGGGGAGTATCGGGGCGTCGTATTCATCATGGCAATCGCGCGCGCCATGATGGAAGTCAAGTAGTTCCATGTCGATTGAGTCAGCCAACCTGACGCCACAGATGTGGATTGCCGTTGCAATCCTTGTGGGTGTTTACGTTCTCATTTTCAGCGAAGTGATCCACCGAACCAGTGCCGGTGTAATCGGTGCGGTAATCATGGTGGGAGTTGGCACTGTCTACGGTTTCTATTCACAACAAGCTGCCATGGAAGCCATTGACGGTAATACTTTAATGTTATTGCTGGCAATGATGATGCTGGTGGCCATGCTACGGCCAACAGGTGGATTCGATTATCTCGCAATACGCCTGGCCAAGCTCGCCGCAGGTGATCCCCGTCGACTGCTGATCTTTCTTACGTTTGTTGTGTCGGTACTGAGCATGTTTCTTGATAACGTCACAACGGTACTGATTTTTGCCCCGCTGACTGTATTGATTACTCGCATGCTCAACCTGAACCCGGCACCGTTCCTGATTGCCGAGGCAATGCTGTCCAATATCGGTGGCGCCGCTACGTTAGTAGGCGATCCGCCCAACATTATGATTGGTAGTAGTGCAGGACTCGATTTCATGTCTTTCCTGACGCACATGGGACCCATGGTTTTGCCCGCATGGATTGCGACACTGATACTAATACTAATTCTTTTCCGAAAAGAGCTACGTCCGGTTCATGGTGAGGGGCACGGTGTCGATCTCGATGAATCGCGTGCGATTCGGGATGTAGCCGGACTGCGGCGCGCCCTGATTGCTCTTGCTGTAGTGATAGCGCTATTTTTTATTCATCACCGGTTACACCTGTTCCCCGCATATGTTGCATGGATCGGTCTGGCAATTGCCTTGCTGTTGTCACGACCCGATCCCGAATCACTGTTCCCGAATGTCGAGTGGTCGGTATTACTGTTCTTTGCTTCGCTATTTGTCATCGTTGGCGGACTGGAAGGCTCTGGCCTGCTGCATTTGATTGGACAACAACTGGCGAAAAATACGAGTGATCCCGGTGCCCTACTACAGGGTGCGCTGCTACTAATGTGGGTCGCCGCTATACTAAGCGCCCTGGTGGACAATATTCCTTTTACGGTAACCATGATTCCGATCGTCGCGGGGCTGGAAACACAAGGTGTCAATGTTCAACCTCTGTGGTGGGCCCTCGCTATCGGTGTTGGCCTCGGGGGAAATGCAACCCATATTGGCGCCACCGCCAATGTAATCTGCATCGCGGAAGCAGAGCGCTCTCGCCACCCCGGCGCCAGAATTTCACCCATGCAGTGGTTGAGAATGGGTGCTCCGGTAATGTTCGCCAGCCTTGGTATTGCCAGCCTGGTGTTTATGCTCTTCTTCGACTGGTTCGCGAATTAGCCCACACTTCACTGTTTCAGTGGAAATTTATCTCCTGATACTCAAAGTGTGATCCAGTTCACAAAACCAACTGCGTAAACTGTGATCCGGTTCACGCCAACTTCCTGCTGTTGTCGCCATACTTCTATTCAGTAACACCCGCCCCACGGGTGCCAAGGAGGCAAGGGAAATGAACAAGCAAACTTTCCACCAGAATCCATGGCTGAATAGCCACATCGAAGCCATCAACACCATTACCCGATGGAGTGACATCAGCCCGGTTTCCATCATTGAAAACCTTGCAAGGAAATGCTCCGAGCGAAGATTTGAGCATTTCAGCAGACAACACTTTCACCAGAACCGTACACACTAATTTCGGAATAAATGGCGCTGTAGCTACATCTGGGTTTAAATGACCAAATTGACCTTGTCGGTGGTGTGTGCGAAAAAACTGCTACGGACTCGGTCAGTTGGGAATTTGATACGTGTTCGCACGGTTGGCTGCTAGAGTTGTTCATGGCAGCCATGGGGGATAACCGTTAGTTACAGGATAATAATATGACAGAAATTCCGGTCTCAGCCGGCGCAAATCAAGAAAAAACCACGCCATACAAAAGCCCAGTCACAAAAGCCATAGATGCGAAACAACTGGAGCTGCTTTACAGTCAGAACCATCTCGCAGCACTCTCCACCGCTATTGCGGGTTTGCTACTGAGCTGGATATTGTGGGAGGTAGTCGACCACCAACGCATACTTATCTGGATCGGCGTGCTCTTGGCGGCCAGTATTGGCCGCGTGTTACTTGTCTGGCAATTTCGGCGAATCAAACCAAAGGCCGAAGACAGCCGTAAATGGCGTAATTTCATTCTCATCGTCGCTGCTGTGTTCGGTGGCATTTGGGGATCGGCAAGTTTATTTTTATTCCCGAGTGAATCCATCCCGCATATCGCATTCATGGGTTTTGTTATCGTCGGAATCGCCGGTGGTGCCGTGCCCTACCTGGCCGCGGTCTGGCCTGTTTACCTTTTGACTGCATTACCGGCCACCCTGCTTTTTGCCTCCAAGCTTTTGATGCTCGGTGGATCGATCGCTACCACAATGGGATTACTTATCCTGTTCTTCTCAGCCATGATGATATTTACATCCTGGCGCATGAAAGAGACCGTGGTGGAGTCAATCAAACTGCGCTTTGACAAGGAAACATTGGCGAAAGATCTGCAGTTAGCAAAAGCAGTAAAAGAACAGGCAACCCTTGTTGCCAAAGAAAGTGACGAGCGTGTCCATGTTCTTGCCGAGGCACCGTTTGAAGGTATATTTATTCATGAACAGGGGCAGATCCTGGATGCCAACCGTACACTGCTGGAAATGCTTGGCCTGGAAATGGAAGACGCGCTTGGTCGAAAAGTACTGGATTTTGTGCCAGCTGAATCGCGTGGACTGGTCGAAAATGAATTGCGGAACCCGACTGGAAACGAGTTCAACTGCGTCATTACCAAACCAAACGGTGAAACGTTGGAAGTCGAAGTGCGCGGTCGTCATTTTCCGCGCAAGGGTCGCACCATCAGAGTGGTATCGCTCCGACTATCTCGCTAGTTACAAAACGACGGCTTTCGACCCATAGCAGACTTTGGCTCGTTCCAAGAATATTGATCAATTTTATTCAGCTATATCGCGATGACTAAGCAGATAATCTCTAAATACGATGGTGAATTAGAAGCAATCATTGTTCGTATGACGGACAATATTTCTCTCAGCGCACTGGAAGATTGGCAAGAGAACTTCTTGGAATTGATGCACGAACGATCTGGGAGCAAAAAACTAGCTTTACTGCTAGACACAAATAAACATCAGTTCGAATCAATCGAATGCCTAAAACTACTACACAATCTTTTTTTAAAAAATTTACAGTTTAAGCGAAGCGTATCAAGAGTGGCGTTTGTTTCGCCTAGACAATATAGGGAACCTGAAGTTGTTAGCGAAATGGAGGGATACTTCGAAACCTATGATGACGCACACAATTGGCTGCAGCGGCAATTAATCATTGGAGATTAACTGCTGCTGGCCGAAAGCGAACATTCACCCTGAACTCTTGTCTGCTTTCGTTTGGTGGTAGGCCAAAACTCTCTCGATAAACTCTTTTAGAGATTCTATATCAAGTAATTCCGTCTCCTCGGCAACAGGTAACCTGGGAAGTGCTCTCACCACGGCATTGGCAAAGATCCCGGTGCCTGTTATCACCTCCACTCCAGATTCATTCAACACCGGCGTTGATATAACACCGCAGCTTGGGGATCTCGCCTTAAATACATAGCCACTGATATGCTTGTACTTATCGCCAATCTCCACGCCGTATCCGTTTAGTTCGCTTGTGACATCTATATCTGGATCTACAACACCCTTTGCCCTGATCCCAATCTCTGTTTGCACCAACTTGATTGGAGGGCGCGGCACGCCCAAACCGATGGCCACCTCCGGGCAAATGGGAATAAGATCAAACGATTGCTTGAGTGCATTTACGATTTCTGGAACATACTTGTGCCCACCGTCATAGCGGACTGGTTCCCCCAGCAAACACGCGCTGATTGCAATGCTGATTTGATCAGGATTATTTCCGGACAAACTCGACATAGATTTTGAAACCCCGATTGCGGCTCCTTGCATCACATTGATCGACACGGTAGCGTGATCTGCGATGAGAATCCACGAACCTGACGTCACGATTACCGATTTCGCACTAACGATTGAGTGCGTTGTGTTGTCGGTTCTACTCTACAACGCTGCGCCAGATCACAGCCTTCTGCTCACCTGGTTTTTGGTCGCTTTTTTGTCTATCGGTCTATCTGCGTTGCTTGGTGGTCTACTGCACGGGTTTCTTGCTAACCCGAACACAAAGGCACACCGGCAAGTCTGGCAAAGCACGCTCGCCGTACTTGGTGTAACGGCAATCGCGT
>CAJICK010000103.1_pt1 | contig 13067 bp, 11 predicted proteins | sample 9199621 | NCBI WGS metagenome assembly CAJICK01 (sample SAMEA7708342, study PRJEB35096) | sediment metagenome | biome: marine neritic benthic zone biome [ENVO:01000025]; feature: sediment [ENVO:00002007]; material: shallow marine sediment [ENVO:03000034] sea grass bed [ENVO_01000059] ... | reverse complement strand
TTTGCTCGAGAGGGTATGGAAGAGAAGGCTATCGAGTTCAAGAATTCCGGTTCAGAGATTTACCAGAAGACATAGCTATTTCCACTTTGTCTACCAGCAAAAGGCCCGCTCTTTGTGCGGGCCTTTTTTATTCTGCTGGCCCGCTATCGCGGGCTTAATCATCATTACCCGAATGATCTGCGTCAATGTTTGGCTGCATGGCACGTGCTTAACTTGATCGCCGGGGAGGAATGAATTTTTCTTCTTCAGGAGATAGATTGAGATGTCAAATATTGTAGTGCTCGGTGCCGGCATTGGCGGTATGCCGGCCGCGTATGAATTGCGCGAAGCCTTGGGCAAGGAACACCAGATAACCGTCGTTAACGCTAACGATTTCTTCCAGTTCGTTCCATCAAATCCATGGCTCGCCGTTGGTTGGCGCAAGCGTGAAGCCATTACCTTGCCACTGGAACGCTATTTAAAAAAACACGGCATCAATTTCATTGCTGGCTGGGTGGAAAAGATTGAGACCGAAAACAATGTTCTAAAACTAAAAGACGGCAGTGACGTTGCATACGACTACCTGGTAATTGCAACCGGACCACGACTGGCCTTCGAGGAAGTGCCGGGTAGCGGTCCGATTGACGGTTTCACGCAATCGGTTTGCACTGTCGACCATGCCGAAAAAGCCTACGAGGATTTCCAGCGCCTGGTTGAGGATCCCGGTCCGGTGGTGGTCGGCGCGGTGCAGTTCGCCAGCTGTTTTGGCCCGGCTTACGAGTACGCCGCCATACTGGATACCGCGCTAAAGAAACATCGTGTACGTGACCAGGTGCCAATGACGTTTGTCACCAGCGAACCTTATGTCGGTCACCTGGGCCTGGGAGGCGTCGGTGATTCCAAGGGCTTACTGGAGCATGAATTCCGTAACCGCCATATCAAATGGATAACCAACGCCAAGGTTGCCAAAGTCGAAGCTGGCAAAATGTTTGTCGAGGAACTGGACAGTAAAGGCGAGGTTGCCACCGAGCACGAACTGCCGTTTAAGCATGCGATGATGCTACCGGGCTTCAAGGGCGTTGATCCGGTCGCCGCTGTGGACGGATTGTGCAATCCACGCGGATTTGTGATCGTTGATGAATATCAGCGCAGCCCCAAGTATCCCAATATTTTTTCCGCGGGTGTTTGCATTGCCATCCCGCCAGTTGAGGCGACGCCAGTTCCTACCGGTGCGCCCAAGACCGGTTACATGATCGAATCCATGGTGACTGCGATTGTGAAAAATATTAAAGCGGAGCTAACTGGCTATCCCGTCGCTGCCAAGGCAACCTGGAACGCCTTTTGTCTCGCCGATCTTGGCGATACCGGTGCTGCCTTTATTGCGTTGCCCCAGATTCCACCACGTAATGTGACCTGGTTTAAAAAGGGAAAATGGGTGCATTGGGCCAAAATAGCATTTGAAAAATATTTCTTACGCAAAATGCGCAAAGGCGTATCCGAACCCATATTCGAGCGCTGGGCGATGCGGTTAATGGGCGTGGCGCGTCTTCGTGAAAAATAGCCGACAGCAAAACAAGTGCATTTAGGTGCGTAGCAAGCACTCACTGCCACGACGCGATAGGTTAGCCAACACTAATGGCTAACCCATCAGGACAGTTAATCTTCAAGGTAGGTATAACCCCGCAGCCCTTCTGCGAGCTCATGCAGGAACTGCTTATGCTGGTCGTCATTAAGGCTTGCGGCCGCAAGTTTTGATTTATATTTTTCAAGCAATGCCTCGGGATCAAAATGCACATACCGCAACACCGATCCCACATCATCGCCACGCACTGCATTGGTCAACCGATAGCCGTCTTCGGTTAGCTCCACATGTACCGAGTCTGTGTCGCCGAAAAGATTGTGCATATCGCCCAAAATTTCCTGATAGGCACCGATAAGAAAAATGCCCAATAAATAGGGTTCATCAGGTTTTAGCTTATGCAATGGCAGGCTCGACTCCACACCTTCCGCATCCGGATATAAGTCTAGCCGACCGTCCGAGTCGCAGGTTATGTCTTCCAGCACGCCCCGTTGTGTCGGTGCCTCATTTAAGCGATTCAACGGCACCACTGGAAACACTTGCTGTATTGCCCATGCATCCGGCATAGACTGAAACAAGGAAAAATTACAAAAATACTTGTCAGACAATTTGTCGTTGATGTCATCAATTATTTCCCGTTGCCCTCGCTTGCCTGGCGACAACAAATCGCGCACGCGTTGGCACAAGGTGAAAAATATTTCTTCGGCACTGGCTCGTTGCGTGAGATCAATTTCACCTGCGCTGAACGCCCGGTGTGTTTCGGTAATATGCTTTTGCGCATCCTGGTATATCTCCACTACCGACCGGCTTTCGATACGCTGCAAGTCGTTCCAGAGCTGGTGCACCGCTTCGATAACATCCTTTGGCTCATCGATAGTATCCAGATCTACCTTTCGCTCAGTATCCACCACATTCGTTATCAGCATGGCATGATGTGCCACCATGGCGCGCCCTGCTTCAGTGATTAGCTCCGGAAAAGCTAACTCGTGCTGGTCTACGACGCGGTTGAACACATCGACCACGGCGTCAGCGTAATCCTCCACTGAGTAGTTTGTGGAACAAAAACTGCGAGAACGTGTGCCTTCATAGTCGACACCAAGACCGCCACCAACATTCACAACTTTAATATCTGCTCCCTGACGACAAAGCTCCGTATAAAAACGGGCGCCTTCTTCCAAACCCGTTTTTATGTCGGCCAGATTTGGAATCTGCGAACCCATATGAAAGTGGAGCATTTGCGTCATCGATAAAAGATCCGCTTCCCGCAAACGCTCCAGCGCCTGCAATACCTGGGATGCTGACAGCCCGAACTTGGATTTGTCACCGCCGGTGTTCTGCCAATTGCCGGCACCGATGGAGGCGAGGCGAACGCGTAAGCCGATAAGAGGTGTGATACCAGTCTCTTGTGCGGTTTGAATAATGAGCGCCAGCTCAGACAGTTTTTCGACGACAATGAAGATGCGATGACCCAGGGCTTTGCCAATCAGCGCCAGACGAATATATTCACGATCCTTGTATCCATTACAGACAATTGTGCCGCCTGTCTGACTGGCCTGGGCCAGCACGATCATTAACTCAGGCTTGCTACCAGCTTCTAGGCCTACCCTTTCACCACCGTGACGGACAATCTCCTCGACAACGCTGTGCTGCTGGTTGACCTTGATTGGGTAGACCGATGTGTAGCGTGAATCTCGCTTATGCCGTCGAATTGCCTTGTTAAAGGCCTGATGCAGCGCGTCGATGCGATGTTGAAGTACGCCGGAAAACCGCACCAGCACCGGTAGCGACAATCCACTTTCTCGAATGTCTTTGCTCAAATCGAACAAGTCGATGCCCTGACCGGCCTCCTCGCATCCCGGGAAGACGGCCAGGTGGCCACGATCATTTATGTCGAAATAACCGCCACTCCAGTGCCTGATGTTATACACCGATCGTGCGCGATCAATTGTCCAGTCGCTCAAGTCAGTTTCTTCCTCTAGCAAAAGACCAAAAAGCTATGAAATCAGGAATGTGCAGTCTTGTCACGGTTACCAGCCACCGGTAATGTGGCGCGACGTCGTTCAACACCCGGGCTTGCACCATGTCTTCAGATCAACTGACCCCTGACAAATGGTATACCGAAATCTATCCGGATGACGGTGCCGCACTTTCCCTGCAAATAACTGATCGTATTCATGAGGAACAAACGCCGTACCAATATCTGGAGATTTTTAAGACTGAAAAATTCGGTCGCCTGATGACCCTGGATGGCCTGGTAATGCTCACTAGCCGGGACAATTTCATCTACCACGAGATGATGACCCACCCGGCCTTGTTTGCCCACCCGAATCCGAAACGCGTCGTTGTAATTGGTGGTGGCGACTGTGGCTGCGTTAAAGAAATTCTTAAACATCCTGTCGATTCGGTATTACAGATCGAGCTGGATGAGCGCGTTACCCGTGCGTCTGAAGAATATTTTCCGGAGCTGTGTGAATCCAATGGTGACGCGCGTGCCAAATTCGAATTTATCGATGGCATCAAGTGGATGGAGCAGGCAGGCCAAGGAAACTATGACGTTATTATCATTGACTCCACCGACCCCGTTGGCCCGGCCCTCGGCCTGTTTTCTGAAGAGTTCTACAAATCCTGCTTCGACGCGCTGGACAATCAAGGTATCCTGATCGCACAAAGCGAGTCACCCCTGTTTCATAAGGAAATCATCAAGAACGTAAACACCAATATGCGCAAAGCGGGTTTCAAGCATTGCGCAACTCTGCAATTTGCGCAGTGTACGTACCCATCTGGCTGGTGGTCTGCGACGATTGCCAGTAAATCTGTGCCGATTGAAGAATTCCGGGATCAGGCCGCGCGAGACAAGATATTTGAAACCGGCTATTACAATGCCGATATGCATCGAGCTGCCATGGCACAACCCGAATTTATGAAATCTTATTTAGCGACGAAATAGACTTACTAACTAGTTAATATCTATAGAGACAAAAAAAGAAAAGGAATTTCGGGATGAAGCGCATATTTCTTATCGTTGGCATAGTTGTCGGCCTTGTGCTTATTGCATTAGCTGCGTCGCCGTTTTGGCTGGGCATGCAGGCCGAATCGTCGTTCAACGAAACTATCCAAACCCTGGCCACGCGCGGTGGCATGCCGGTAAAAAATGCTGTTTTCTCCCGGGGATGGCTTGGGTCTGACGCAAAAAATGATTTTACTCTTCCAGGTGCGCCAGTGGTCATTGGCGCTACCCATCAAATAGAGCACGGTCCACTGCCATTGTCTGGTCTCGCCAGCGGTGATCTGGCTCCGGCACTGGCATTGGTACGCACCAAACTGATACTTCGGCCAGGTAAAGATTCCCCGGCTGAGGTTTCAGCGGTATTAAGAAATTTCCCCCCGATCGAAATAATTACCAAACTGGATCTTTCCGGAAACGGCTCCAGTGAAATCATGCTGGCTGGTGGCAGCCGCAAGCAAAACAAAGAACTCATCAAATGGTCCGCAGCAAGTGGCAACATTTTATTTGATAAAGGTCTAAAAAAAATAAAAGCAGATTTGGCACTTCCGTCGTTGAGCTATCAATCCAGCACGGGAACACTTCAGCTTAAAAATTTATCATTCAACTCTGATACCTATGAGGGTGTCGGTGGTTATATGTTTGGTCGCAATTCATTCGGTATCGTACAAATATCCATGAAACCCTTCTTCGAAATTGGAGACGTTAGCATAAGTGCTTTCGTTCAACCCAGGGGCAAGTTCGCAGCGATAAAGGTAAACCAGAGTTTGAAAAAACTGGTGCTTGCCAAAGATGTTTACGGGCCAGGCAAACTTAATATCTCCATCAGCAAGCTCGACGCGGCAACACTCAAACGTTTCGAAGACGAACTGAACAAAATCTACGGTCGCTCATTACCACAGGAACAAATGCAAATGATGGTTGCCGGTAAAATGATGGAATTTGCCGGCAAACTCACTCGTAACAATCCGGAAATTGAAATTACCAAACTCAGTTTCGCAGCGCCCGGTGGCGAATTGCAGGGCAAGGCAAAATTTGTCGTCCAGGGGAAAGACCAGGATCTGTCTGCCAATCCAATGCTTATTCTGACCGCAATCAAGGGCTGGGCAGAACTGACCATGCCGGAAAGCCTTGCCAAAGCCATTGTCATGCCGCAGATCCAGCGGGATCTGGCATTGTTGCAACGGGAAGGTCGACTCAGTAGCAAGGAAGCAAGTCGACTTACGCCTGAAACGATTGACCAGATCGCCAACGAGGCCTATCCACGTTATTTAACAGAAAGCGGCTTTGGGCGCTGGTTTGTACCCGATGAGGCCGGCTATAAATTCTCTCTTTCCGTTAGCCGGGGCCAGGTTGTTGTTAACGGCGTACCGCTTTCTGCGAATGGCCGATAGTTCATAACAGACAAAAAAAGCGGGCGCCAATGGCGCCCGCTCTGTTTTGCACTTACTCGAATGTAAGTCTTACTTACCCGAACCGTGGGATCCCACAAACTCAGGATAGGCTTCCAGTCCGCATTCGGACAGGTCAACACCGGCATCTTCTTCCTCTTCGGAGACACGGATACCCATGATGGCCTTGATGATGAACCAGACCACGAGGCTAACCCCGAATACCCAGACAAAGATGGTTGCGATACCCAACAGCTGACCACCCCAGGTGGCATCGCTGTTGGTAAATATCACAGCGATCAGGCCCCAGATACCGACCACACCGTGAACCGAGATGGCACCGACCGGATCGTCAATCTTGAGCTTGTCGAGAGTAACAATGGAGAACACCACCAATACACCACCGATAGCACCGACAATGGTCGAAGCCAACGGCGTACCAGCGAGCGGCTCAGCAGTAATGGCTACCAGGCCGGCCAGAGCACCATTTAGCGCCATGGTCAGATCGGCCTTACCGAACATCAGGCGTGACGTGATCAGCGCCATGACGACACCGGCAGCGGCAGCGGCATTGGTATTAACAAACACCAGAGCAACTGCATTGGCTTCTTCAACGTTGGAAACCTTTAACTCGGAACCACCGTTAAAGCCGAACCATCCCAGCCACAGGATAAAGGTACCCAGGGTAGCTAGAGGCAGATTGGCGCCCGGTATCGCGTTGATGCGACCATCCTTACCGTATTTTCCCTTACGAGCACCCAGCAGCAATACACCTGCCAGGGCAGCAGCAGCACCGGTCATGTGAACGACGCCGGAACCGGCAAAGTCCAGGAAGCCAGCAGCATCAAGGAATCCGCCACCCCACTTCCAGTAACCCTGTACCGGGTAGATGAAGCCGGTCATCACGACGGCAAACAGCAGGAACGCCCACAGCTTCATGCGTTCAGCCACTGCACCGGAAATGATCGACATGGCCGTTGCTACGAACACAACCTGGAAGAAGAAATCAGACAGGTTAGAGTAGTAAGGTGCGTCGTCGCCACCAGCCAGTACGGCATCCTTGGTGTTGTCATCGCCGATCAGAAAATCGAGACCGGGGATATATGGACTGACGCCATCGCCGTACATAATCTTGTAACCGACCAGCAGATACATAATGCTGGCGATCGCATACAGAGCGATGTTCTTGGTCAGAATTTCAGTAGTATTTTTTGCTCGTACGAGACCGGCTTCAAGCATTGCAAAGCCTGCAGCCATCCACATTACGAGCGCGCCGGACACGAGGAAATAGAACGTGTCGAGCGCATAGCTCAGTTCTGTAATTGCTTCCACTTTAGTTTCCTCCGTAACAGTTTCGTTACGCTAGTAAGTTGATTTAGAGCGCATCTTTGCCGGTTTCACCGGTTCGAATACGAATTACCTGTTCAAGGTCAGAAACGAAGATCTTGCCGTCGCCAATCTTGTCGGTCCTGGCAGCCTTGATAATGGCTTCGGTAACCTGATCGACGAGACCCGCATCAACAGCGGCTTCGAGTTTCACCTTGGGCAGAAAATCCACGACGTATTCCGCGCCACGATAGAGTTCAGTGTGCCCTTTCTGACGACCGAAACCCTTCACTTCCGTTACGGTGATGCCTTGCACACCGACTTCGGAAAGAGCATCGCGCACGTCATCCAGCTTGAAGGGCTTGATGATTGCAGTGACCATCTTCATGGAGTTGTCTCCTTTCGTTTAACAAAAAAAGGTGCCGGCAAGACCGGCACCTTCATTTGGTTTCAAATTACATGGACTTCCCGACGCTTACGAAGAACACGCCTTCATCCTTGTTCGCGTAGGTTGCACCTAGATCCAGACCACCGGCACTGGTTGCTATGCCAACTGAATAATCAGCAGTGGCATCTTGCTGCTGGCCAACGTGCAGATCGAGGCTCACACCCTTGGTGAGTTCGTAGGAAAAGCCACCCTCTACGTAGTATGTGCTTGCGTCAGGATTGTATGAAGCCATTAACGATACGGGGCCGAGATCGCCACCAACGTTCACTTCATAGAAATTGCCACCTGCCTCTGGGTAATAGTAATAGATTGCACCAACGGCCACCGGGCCGAAATTATAAGCGCCATAAACGTCAAGCTCTGCGCCTGGGAAAGAAGTACCGAGACTTGAACCCCATACGCCAAATGACAGCTCATCCTTCTCCCAATCCAAACCACCTTGTACGGCCGCTTTATTGTCGGACTGGGTATCACCACGCCATACGTAGTCGGTTACGAATCCAACATTCGCTGACGGGCCTTCGGCCATCGCAGGTGCACTCATAGCAGCACCAGAAATAACGCCAGCGGCGATCAGGGTTGATGTTAACTTCTTCATTATTTCTCTCCTTAATTAAGAGTTAATGTGTACTAAACGATTAGAAATTTGGTCTCTAAAACACAACATTTCGTTTACGGATAAATCCGATGGGGTCTATAAAAGCAGTTCCCGTGCCAATCTTTTTTATCTTATTAATACAATGAGTTAGCGCATTTTTGGATAGAGCCGGAAGGCAAATTGCACCAACATGGAGCACGTCCGAAACGATGCTGCACCGCTTTAGCGCGGCCAGAGATGTCGAAATTGCATTACCTGAATCGAGCGAGATTTATAAAGGACTCCACCGCCATCGGGATTTGTTATGATTCGCCCGGAGCTAAAAATGACCAGTAAACGCCAAACAGTTGATGACCTGATGTCTGCCGTGAGCAACATCCTGCCGCAGCGACCTGCGGAAGAAATTAAAAAGAATCTGCGCGCAGCACTGAGTGGCGCGCTTGACCGAATGGACCTGGTCACCCGCGAAGAATTTGAGATTCAGCAGGCCGTGCTGCTCCGAAGCCGCGAGAAACTCGAACGGCTGGAAAAGCTGGTTTCAGAACTGGAGAAGAAACTGGTAAAAAACTAATTCACGGAAGAATTACAATCTAACTATTGGAAGGGAGTCCAATGTCACTTGCCGTTATTCACAGTCGTGCCCAGGTGGGCATCGATGCACCCCCCGTTACCGTCGAAGTCCATCTCGCCAATGGCCTGCCAAGCCTGTCGATTGTTGGTCTGCCGGAAACTGCAGTTAAGGAAAGCAAGGATCGCGTTCGCAGCGCGATAATTAACTCGCGTTTCGATTTTCCTGCACGCCGTATAACCATCAATCTGGCACCAGCAGATTTGCCCAAAGATGGTGGGCGTTTTGACCTGCCAATTGCCGTTGGCATTCTGGCGGCTTCGGGACAAATTAAAGCGGAAACACTGCGTCGGTATGAGTTTTTGGGTGAACTCGCTCTCACTGGTGAACTACGTCAGATCGATGGCGCTTTAACCGCTGCACTCAAAAGCCATCTAGACAATCGTGCACTTATTTTGTCATCGGCAAGCGCCAGTGAAGCCGCTCTGGCACGAGACACCACGGTACTTGCAGCGAAACATCTGCTTGAAGTCACAGCACACTTGAGCGGTGAATCAGCGCTAACGCGCGACACCTCCTCGCCATCTGTCCAAACTGAAGACGATCACGTTAACGATTTGGCGGATGTTAAAGGCCAGCACTTTGCCAAACGTGCGCTAGAGATCGCAGCGGCTGGAGGCCATAGTCTTCTGATGATAGGTCCACCGGGATCAGGCAAGACCATGCTGGCAAACCGGCTTCCCGGGCTTTTACCGATCATGGATGACCAGGAGGCCGTAGAGACCGCTGCCATTCACTCTATCAGCAGCCGCGGATTTCACGTCAAAGACTGGAAACAAAGACCTTTTCGCTCGCCACATCATACCGCCAGTGGTGTCGCCCTGGTCGGTGGTGGCAGTCATCCTCGACCCGGGGAAATTTCGCTGGCGCACAATGGTGTGCTGTTTCTCGACGAACTGCCGGAATTTGATCGAAGAGTGCTGGAGGTTCTACGCGAACCACTGGAGTCCGGCAGTATCACCATTTCACGCGCAGCACGACAATCAGACTTCCCGGCGCGATTTCAACTGATGGCGGCAATGAATCCCTGCCCGTGCGGTTATGCGGGTGATGATAGCGGCCGTTGTCGTTGCACCATGGACCAGATACTCAAATACCGGGCGCGCATATCCGGTCCCTTACTCGACCGCATCGATATGCACATTGAAGTACCGGCGCTGCCGAGGGACCAGCTTCAAAAGAAACGTGCCACCGGGGAAAGCTCCGCCAAGGTACGAAAGCGCGTGCAATCAACGCGTGAACATCAAGCATCGCGAGGCATGCTCAATGCCAAGCTTGATAACAGGCAAATTGAAAAGTACTGCGGCCTCGCTGATGAGGGCACCAGGTTACTGGAAAACGCGATTGATCGACTGGGGTTCAGTGCACGTGCTTATCATCGTGTACTAAAAGTTGCGCGAACCATCGCAGATCTGGACGACAATAAAACCATCTTCACCAAACACCTAAGTGAAGCCATTCGTTACCGCTGCCTCGATCGCAAGCAGTATTAGCGCAAAACCAAAAAAAACGGCCTCCGGATGGAGGCCGTTTTTGAAACTACTTGGCTGAAAGATTACTTGGACTGGGAAATCATGTAGTCCACAGCAGCCTTGACCGCCTCGTCGCTGGCGTCCGTGCGACCACCTTTAGGCATCATGGCCGTTCCCGGCAATCCTTTTAGGCCGCTGGTATGAAGCGCAGCAGTACCCTTGGCAATACGGGCCTTCCAAGCAGCCTTATCACCCGTCTTCGGGGCACCGGCTGCACCAGTTGCGTGGCACGCAGCACAATAGGTATCGTGGCTACTCTTGCCATCAGCAGCCTGTGCACTTGGCACAACGCTATTGGCAACGGCAGACATGGCCTTGGCCAGAACCAGTTTGCCAGCCGGCTCAATGCGAGCTACCACAGCCGCGTCGTCCAGGCTTGCAGTTTTTGCCGGCTTGGCACCAATTATCTGGGCCATGATGAAAATGACCACTGCCAAGGCAATCAGGGCACCGATCATCAACGAAAAATTCTTCACAAAATCACTATCACTCATGTTGCTACTCATAATCTTTCCACCTAAATAAGAAAAATAATCTTTAATCTTCCCGCTCCCTTGAGTATGGAAACGGACCCTAAAATTAGCGGGCGTAGTATATCCCAAATTTTTACCAACAAATATATAGATCTGTACGCCTGAACCGAAGCTGAACAACGCCGAAAATGGACGGTTTTGCCAGAGACAGGTATGCTTCCGCAGCCTGTTACGGGATGAAATTGCCCAATTTTTTACTTGGACTCTCCCGATAAGTGATTGATTATTAGATAGATTAGCGCCCGTGGCTCAGCTGGATAGAGCGTCGCCCTCCGGAGGCGAAGGTCAGAGGTTCGAATCCTCTCGGGCGCGCCACTTACTTATACCGGGCAGACCAGACTGCCCAGCTTGTCGGTAAGTTTAAGATTTTCACTGTAATCTACCGGGCAATCGATGATGCTTACGGTGTTGTCGGCAAGCGCGGTTTTAAGGATAGACGCAAGATCACCGGCCTTTTCCACACGATAGCCCTTGGCACCAAAAGACTCTGCATACTTCACGAAATCCGGATTGGTGAAGTCGACGTGAGATTTTCTGCCAAACTGATTCATTTGCTTCCACTCGATCAGCCCATAACCACCATCATTCCAGATAAGAATGACGATTGGCGTATTGAGACGCAGTGCCGTCTCAATTTCCTGTGAGTTCATCAGAAAACCGGCATCTCCCGTGACAGCGACGACTTGACGATCCGGAAATACCAGCTTGGCGGCGATGGCGCCGGGCACCGCGATACCCATACTGGCGAATCCATTCGAGATTAGACAGGTATTTGGGTATTCGCAGCGGAACATCCGAGCCATCCACATCTTGTGTGCGCCGACATCACAAACCGCGATACCCTCTAGATCCATCGCGGTGCGTAGGTCCCAAATGATCTTCTGCGGTTTCATTGGCACCGCATCGTCGTCTTTCTGCTGATTCATTTCCTCAATCAGGGCCTCGCGCAATGCACGCATCGCGCTACCGGGGTGCGGACTGGCCATCTGCTTGATACGCAAAAGCGAGTGTTTGATATCACCGACAACTCCGACTTTCACCGGGTAATAGGCATCCACTTCGGCCGGTGAGGCATCGATATGAATAATGGTGCGATCCTTGGTCGGATGCCATAGATACGGATGGTATTCCACCAGATCGTAACCAATACAAAGAATCACATCGGCCTTGTTGAACCCACAGCTGACATAGTCATTGGCCTGCAATCCGGCACTACCTAACGCCATTGAATGTTTGAATGGCAATACGCCCTTGGCCATAAAAGTATTGGCTACAGGAATTCGCAACTCCTCTGCGAACTCTGCCAATTGCTTCCAGGCCTTGCTACGAACTACCCCATTACCAGCCAGTATGATCGGGTTCTTGGCAGTGGAAATATATTCGGCCGCGAGCTCTACCTTTTCTGTCGGAGGTTCCGGCGGGTGCGGGTGCTTAACCGGCAGTGGTGCATCATCCACTTCCATTTCTGCAATGTTTTCCGGAAACTCGATAAACGCGGCGCCAGTTTTCTCGGTTTGCGCGACCTTGAACGCTTTTCGCACCACTTCGTTAATTGTATTGGGGGTTAACAAGCGAGTTGAGTACTTGCTAATCGGTCTAAAGATTTCTTCCAGGTCCAGCACCTGGTGCGATTCTTTATGAAGGCGATGGGTGCTTGCCTGACCAGCGACAGCAACCACCGGGGAATGGTCCATATTGGCATCGGCGACGCCCGTTATCAGATTGGTTGCGCCCGGCCCAAGGGTGGCTAGACAAACGCCCGCTTTACCTACCAGGCGACCGTAGACGTCCGCCATGAATGCTGCACCTTGCTCATGGCGCGTAGTAATAAACTTTATATCGGAATCGAGCAGGGCATCCATGACATCAAGATTCTCCTCGCCCGGGATCCCGAATATGTATTCAACGTCTTCGTTTTCCAGACAACGGATAAAAAGCTCGGACGCCTTCATTCCCTGTTTCTCCTTATTCTCAGGAATACCAACTTTATAGAGGCTCGCTCGATCTTAAAGTTCAATACTGCTCTTTCTCAGCATAGCAACTTGAAGG
>CAJICK010000143.1_pt1 | contig 13153 bp, 12 predicted proteins | sample 9199621 | NCBI WGS metagenome assembly CAJICK01 (sample SAMEA7708342, study PRJEB35096) | sediment metagenome | biome: marine neritic benthic zone biome [ENVO:01000025]; feature: sediment [ENVO:00002007]; material: shallow marine sediment [ENVO:03000034] sea grass bed [ENVO_01000059] ... | reverse complement strand
CATTACGGGCATAGGTGTATTCAGGTTGCACCGAGCCTCTAAGGCGAACAACGTCGGCGGCAGAATAACCACGTTTGACATCAGCCCAGCGAGGATTCTTTGCCCACTCTTGCTCGAGTTCCTGGATCTGTTCGTCACGCGTCTTCATCTGCCCACCCTCCTGTTAATAATCAAGAGATATTCTGTTGTTTACCCCGAATTGGACTTTTCTGACTTAACTACTTATTTCGATAGTGACTAATTAATATAACCCTCGTCAAGGAATAAAGTTCACAGCCAGGTACTGCGACAAACAAGGAGATCCATCACATAACGGTGGAAACTGGCTCTGCCGTTACCACGATGCCGTCACGATCGGCATAAATTTGATCACCTGGGCGAAAATCTATATCCGCCACGTATACAATGACTTCCCGTTCTCCGAGACCTCGTTTGACTGACTTGCGTGGATGGGTGGCTAGTGCCTTGACGCCGATATCTATGTCGGCAATTTCGGCCGAATCGCGAATGCAGCCATTGACGACAATACCTGCCCAACCGTTACGGTAGGCGAGCCCAGCCAGCATATCGCCTAAGAGTGCGCAGTGCATCGAGCCTCCGCCATCGACGACAAGTACGTGACCTTCACCGGGCTCTTCAAGCGCCTCCCGGACCAGTGAATTGTCCTCATGGCACTTTACCGTAGAGATGGTTCCCGAAAAGGATGTACGGCCGCCGTAATCAGCGAATATGGGTGCAGCAATCCGGGCTTTTTTACCGAGCGCGTCACTGATATCGGTGGTTGCCTGACTCATGGCGGTGCTCCTGTCACAAATTGATGCCAGATCCGCTATAGACTATTGAACTTTTAGTGCTCAGTCATCAATATAACTGCCCCCATAGGAGCTGTTATTGATCGACTTTGTGCTCAACGGTTATGACTACATTTCCTATTTTCTTTCCCTTTTCAACATAACGATAAGCGTCGACAATTTCCTCTAATGGATACTTTCTATCTATTACTGCCCTGAATCTGCCTTCCTCGATGAGCTTCCTGATCAAAAGCAAACTTCTTCTTATGTTCAAGGGTACTGGAAATACAGTTCTCTTGTTTTCTATCAGCGGCTTCATTACTGGTGTAATGAGTGGCAAAAAAAGATTCTGGGCCATATAACCCAGGTCGGATGAAATATAAACGCCCCCCGGTTTCAGTAATCTCTTACATTTAAAAAACGAGCTCTTTCCCACTGCATCAAACACATAATTATATTTTTCATTATCTTTCGTAAAATCTTCTTTTGTGTAGTCGATGACTTTAGTTGCCCCTAATGATCTCACTAGCTCAATATTCTTCGTTCCACACACCGCTGTCACTTCAACGCCAAAATACTTTAGTAGTTGAACTGCCGCTGATCCAATTGCGCCGGTAGCGCCATTAACCAGCACTTTTTGTCCTTCCCGGATATCAACCTTATCAATGAAATTGTATGCATAGTGTGCGCCTTCAGTGCTGGCGGCTGCCTGTTCGTACGATATGTTATCTGGAATGGTTACCGCCCTGTCCTCGATAATTGTTAAGTATTGGGCGTGGGAGCCTGACCCCGTGTCGTCAAAACCGAAAACCCTGTCTCCTACTTTCAAAGACGACACACCTTGTCCAGCTGCTTCAATATCCCCCGAAAATTCTGTTCCGGGAGTCTGTTTTTTTGGTTTGAACAAACCGGTCACTATTCTTGCGAAGAACGGTATAGCCTTAATGCTAGCGTTGTCCGTCCGATTGACTGTGGTTGCGCGTACCTTTACCAGTATTTCATTGTCCCCGGGAACAGGTTTCTCCACCTCTTTTAGCTGAAGGACATCCGGTGGGCCATATTTCGTGTATACCACTGCTCTCATGACGCTCCCCGATTCAGTCAGGCTCCGCTGCTTTGTTCCTGGTTGACTATGATTTTCCCTTTATGGCACCCATCTCCAAAATACTGAAGTGCTACAGGAACTTCGCTTAAGGAGTAGCGCTTATCGATAACCGGTACAACCTTACCGGCTTCAAGAAGCTCTAATAACAGAGCCATATCCTTGTTCGCCTTATGTAAAAGCAGGCCCATCTTCTTGCTGCTGGTAAGAGATATCCATGGTTTAAAAAATACGAGCTGGTTAATTCTGGCTGTGGCGCCTCCAACCATGACGTAAACGCCACTGGGCCTTAGTGCTTTCTTGTAATCAAAGATCGAATGATGCGCCTGAACATCAAGAATCAGGTCGTAACACTGCCCGCATTTTGTGAAATCCTCGCGGGTGTAATCAATGACATGGTCTGCGCTCAAAGAACGCACCAATTCCATTTTTCCTGTGCTACACACACCGGTTACTTCGGCCCCGTACGATTTAGCGATCTGGATTGCAAACGTTCCTACCCCGCCGGATGCGCCATTAATCAAAACCTTTTGTCCCGGTTGAATATCCCCTTTATAACGAAGACCCTGCAATGCAAGGAGTCCGGCCTGGGGTACTGCCGCCGCTTGTTCGAATGTCAGAAAGTCTGGTTTCGGCGCCAAGGCATTCTCGCTAACACTTACATATTCGGCGAACCCGCCCCAACCGCTCGCGGATAAATCTCCGAATACTTCGTCGCCCGGTTTAAACCGCTTAACGTTGTTACCAACTGCTTCAACCCGCCCTGCTATGTCACACCCGAGAATGACTTTTGGTTTTCGAAGCCCAAACATCAGTCGGTTTACAAAAGGCGTACCTCTCAGAAGTTCCCAGTCCCATGAATTCACGGATGTTGCGTGAATTTTTATCAGGACTTCATTGCCCTTGGGAATGGGTATAGCGATCTCTGTCAGCTTAAGGACATCGGGCAATCCGTAACTTGTGCAGATAATCGCTTTCATGAATTACCTCTATTCCTGCCTGGGTCGACTTGCAATCTCTGGAAGCACGGTTTAATTCCCAAGTATTGTCCACTTTCGGCCATTAGCAGTAACTTCTTTTTAGACACCCTTATCATTCTAATAATGTCATTGACCTCTTCCTGGAGGTTTCCTGGTAAAGGACCGTTGTTGCTCCGAAGTACAAGATGAGCCTTAAAGTTGCCCTTCTTCAACCACCACTCTATGGATTTGTAACTTTCAATTGTCCAAGATTGGTCCCGAAAATTATCGATTGATTTAAAGAATGTCATCTATTCTCGCGTAAACAAGTGGTGATTTTTCGGTTTTGTTTTCAATCATTTTATCTCGCCAGATTCGATTTAATCACGCAACAGCGATAACCACGTTTCCCTTTTTGTGTCCTGTTTCGACATAGCTGTGCGCCTCGGCCATTTGTTCTAGCGGGTAGCTTCTATCTATGACCGGTTTTATATTTTCTGCTTCCATTAGCTCTTTGAGGAAAATCAAATTCTCATATGTTTCTTTTGCGATATTCATCGTATTGACCGTCACATATGCCCCGTTTTCGGTTAGTAATTTCTTGCATTTTGATTTTGAGATTTTGCCAACGGCATCGAAAATTACATCATAAAGCTCCCCTCTTTCCGTAAAATCTTCTGTGGTGTAATCAATCACCCTATTGGCCCCCAGAGATTTCACCAGTTCCAAATTCGTGGTGCTGCATACCCCGGTAACGTCTGCCCCAAAATGCGCGGCAAGTTGTACCGCAGCGGTACCTACCGCTCCAGACGCACCATAGATAAGAACTTTTTGTCCGCTCTGAATATTTCCTTTTCTAAGAAAATGCAAAGCTGTGTTCTCCCCAAAAGGAACGGCAGCAGCTTCCTCATAAGTCATGTTGGCTGGTTTTATCGCCAACACTCCATTTTCAGACAAGCATTTGTACTCGGCATGAGCGCCCATCCCAAAACCGCTAGACCCGAAAACCTGATCCCCCTGTTTAAATCGTTTTACATCTTTTCCTACGGATTCTATTTCCCCGGCTAGCGCAAGCCCCAGAATTTTTGTTCTTGGCCCCTTGAAACCTAAAACCAATCGCATCGGCAACCAGCTAGCGATAGAGGCTTCGAAACTTCGAATTCTTACATCCCCCGATGACACTGCTGTTGCACATATCTTGATGAGCACTTCATTGTCCTTAGGAGTAGGTTTTTCTACCTCTTGGAGTTGAAGTACATCTGGCGACCCATATTTTGTGCATACAATTGCTTTCATAGTATTTTTCCTGTTAATGACTGATTGTTTCGCAATCGTAGGCCATGCAATGTAGTATATGAATCCTCTATTTTTGCATATCTTGTATACATTTTCGTATGGATTGGAAATCAGTCAAATTTGACTGGAATCGAGCGCGCTCTTTCCTTGTCACCGCAGAGGAGGGTTCGCTGTCGGCTGCGGCACGTGCCTTAGGCATGACACAACCAACGCTCGGTCGCCAAGTCACTGCACTTGAACAAGAATTGGGAGTCGTGCTTTTTGAACGGGTTGGGCAAGGTCTTGTTCTCACGCCAAGTGGATTGGATCTTGTAGAGCACGTGCGGGCAATGGGAGATGCAGCTAATCGCGTATCGTTAATAGCGAGCGGTCAATCGCAAAATATCGAAGGCAATGTTTGCATTTCTGTCAGTGAAGTTTATGCCGTATTCATTCTCCCGCCGATCATAGCGAAGCTACGTCAAATGGAACCCAAGATAAATATCGAGATTGTTGCAACAAACATGGCCAGTGATCTGAGACGACGTGAAGCAGATATCGCAATTCGAAATTTTCGCCCTACTCAGCCGGAACTGATTGCAAAAAAAATCAAAGACGTTTCAGCTCGGCTTTATGCAACACCAGAATACCTTGAGCGGATTGGCAAACCGACATCTCCAGGGAATTTTCAGCGAGCAGATTTCATCAGCTTTGACGGCACGGGAATGGTCATAAATGGCCTCAATGCACTTGGACTAAATCTAACGAAGAAGAATTTTCCAATTCTAGCAGAAAATTACATTGCTCATTGGGAGCTGGTTAAACAAGGATTGGGAATTGGAATCATGCCAGAAGATATCGGGGACGCAGAACCATTAGTTCAACAAGCATTACCAGAACTTGAGCCTATTGTATTTCCAATTTGGCTCACAACTCATCGCGAACTCAACACAAGCAAACGAGTAAGAATGGTATACGATCTCCTCGCCACCGAGCTTGCCTAAACGAAACGGGAAAATCCAATTCCGGGCGCAACATAAAAAATAGGGAAAAGCAGTCTTTTGCCACAACTTTTTTTATTTATCCCTGACTAGATAAAATATTCTAAATGTCCGCTTTTAGAGTCTGCTTTCGGTCATAAGCAGACGTTACATAAACTGATTTTTCCTTGACTGAACTAAAATCGCAATTAATTAGAATTCACATGCTCAAGTGAACCATGCTTGCTAACGTAAATATTTAGTCCAGAGCTGCCTCCTGGAATTATTTGCGCAACTTATAGAGGCGGACCCAAGTGGGCTTGATGTCCGCTATGGGTCGAAAGCAGACATCTTAGTCTAGATAGTTCACCAACTCTGCGTCGGTATCACGCAAACGATGACTGATAAGAATCGCCATCTCCCGGTAGAATTTTGCTCCTAGCGCAGGAGTCTCTGTCACCAGGTTGTTGAGACTTTGTTCTGTGAGAGCTGCCAGTAATACGGGCTCAGCAGCAATCGCCGTGGCAGAATGAGGTTCTCCATCGATTAATGACATTTCACCAACCATATGGCCTGTTGGTACGTCAGTGATTTTTCTACTTTTCCCCGTGTCCGTGTCTTTAACGACATCCAGTGTACCGTCAATGATAATGCATAGATAACCGGCCTTCTGCCCTTCAACGAAGATTGCGTCGCCCTTTGCGGCCTTGTAGCCAATCAGGTGTTCACAGAGCCGTGTGATCTCGATTTCCGTGAAATCCCTGAACAAATGATTCTTGGAGAGCTTGGATTTGATTAGCTGTTTGACGGGATCGTGATCCCGAATTCTGGATAAGGCATCAAGTCCTGCGGGCGATTGCGCCGACATAGGTCACTCCTCCCTGTTATTCGATACGCGCCAAAGACCATGGCGGGATGACCGTCATCTTACTACGGGAGTTATGAGGTGAGCCAGTGGCCCAGGTGGGACTAATTAAGCGACAGCCTGAATTGCCTGACGACAGAGATCGATTAGTGTGCCGACCCATGGCAGGACCAGCAGCAGTGCTAAAGCGTTGATCGAAATAACCGCTCGCATGTCGGCGCCTGCAACGATCGGTTCAGTCGTTTCCGGTTGATCGAAATACATGAGTTTGATCACACGAAGGTAATAGTAAGCGCCAATCACCGCCATCAGCACGGAAACAATTGCCAACCACAGCAGACCGGCATCGATAACCGATTGCACCACCATGAGCTTGGCATAGAAACCAACAGTTGGTGGAACACCCGCCATGGAGAACATCAGTAACAACATGAGAAATGCCACCCAAGGACTGCGACGCGCCAGCCCCTTGAAGTCCTCCAATTGATCCGCCTCGAAACCCTGTCGAGACAACAGGATGATGATACCGAAAGCACCCAGACTCATGACCGCATAGACCAGTACATAGAACATGGCAGAGCTATAACCATTCTCGGTACCGCTGAGTATGCCAAGCAGGAAGAAACCCATGTGCGAGATTGCCGAATACGCAAGCATGCGTTTGATATTGGTCTGGGATATGGCAATAAGATTACCCAGACCCATGGACAACACGGCCAGAATAATCAGCATGCCCTGCCATGAGGCCACCATGCCATCGAGACCACCTACTAAAAGGCGCATGATCATGGCAAAGGCTGCGATTTTTGGCGCGGAACTGATATAGAGTGCGACCGAAGTGGGTGCGCCGTGATAAACATCCGGTACCCACATATGGAATGGTACAGCACCAACTTTGAACGCCAGACCGACGACAATAAATACAAGACCAAATACCAGAATAATATTGTCGGCCTGCATATAGCTGATAGCGAGCTTAACGCCAGCCACATCCAGCGTACCGGTTGCGCCATATATCATGGACATACCGTAAAGCAGCATGCCTGATGCGATAGCGCCAAGAACAAAATATTTCATCGCCGCTTCAGTTGATTCACCGGAGTCACGATTCATCGCCACCATGGTGTAGAGGCTGAGCGAGAGTAATTCCAGACCAAGGTAAATCGTCAGGAAGTGGCTGGCCGAGACCATCACCATCATACCGAGCAGACCAAACAATCCCAGCACGAAGTATTCACCGCGGAACATGTTGCGTAGTCGAATATAGTCACGTGAATAAACAAAGGCGATGAACACGGCGATATACATTACCAATTTGAGCAAGTCGCCCATGGGATCCTGAACGTACATACCGCCAAATGTGCTTACACTGGTAGCACTCATACCCGTGAGTGTTAACAGTGCGGCGCCGACCAATGTTGCCTGGGCCAACAGATAGGAAATCACGCGCGAGCGATCGCTGAGCACCAGGTCCACCATCAGGATGATGCAGGCCATGGTAAGCACAAACATCTCTGGGATGGCAGGTGTGAAATTTGGCAACTCGATTGTCATCTCGCTAATCCGTTAATTGTTACTAGAGTTTGGATACGCTTGCCTGCTGCAGGAGGTTATCTACAGAGGTGTGCATCACTTCAATAAATGGATACGGCCACAGGCCCATCACCAACACTGTCGCTGCCAAAATTGCCAGGAACACGATTTCGCGTGGCGTTGCATCTTCCAGTGCCTCTACTTTGTCATTCGCCACTTTGCCAAAGATCACGCGCTTGTACATCCAGAGGCTGTAGGCAGCTCCGAAAATCAGCGTGGTAGCAGCCAGGAACGCATACCAGAAGTTGGCCTTGAAGGCGCCAAGGATAACCAGGAACTCGCCGACAAAACCGGAAGTACCCGGAAGACCGCTATTGGCCATCGCGAACAACATCATAAAAGCGGCGAATACTGGCATCTTGTTGGCGACACCACCGTAATCACTGATCTGACGTGAGTGCAGTCGGTCGTACATGATGCCGACACAAAGGAACAAGGCTCCGGAAATAAATCCGTGAGAAATCATCTGCACAATGCCGCCTTCCATACCTTGCGGATTGAAGATAAAGAAGCCCAACGTGACAAAGCCCATGTGGGCAATGGAGGAATAAGCAATCAGCTTCTTCATGTCTTCCTGCACCAGCGCCACCAGGCCAATGTAGACGACAGCAATCAGAGACAGGGTAATCATGAACCACGCTAACTCATGACTGGCGTCCGGGGTAATCGGCAGATTGAAGCGCAGGAAGCCATAAGCACCCAGCTTCAACATGATGGCCGCCAGAATTACGGAACCGCCGGTCGGTGCTTCCACGTGAGCATCCGGTAACCAAGTGTGTACTGGCCACATGGGCACTTTCACAGCAAAGGCAGCAAAGAATGCCAGGAAGATTAATATCTGTTCGGTAAGGCCCAGTTTTACTACATGGAAGTCGAGAATACTGAAGCTGCTATCTGTCTGATAATAGAGGTAGATAAACGCCACCAGCATCAATACTGAACCCAGGAAGGTATAAAGGAAGAACTTGATGGCGGCGTAGACACGGTTTGGTCCACCCCAGATACCGATGATCAGGTACATCGGTACCAGCATGGCTTCCCAGAATACGTAGAACAGGATGGCATCGAGTGACGAAAACACACCGATCATCAGGCCTTCCATGATCAGGAAGGCGGCCATGTATAAAGCAACTTTTTCCTTGATTACCTTCCAGCCGGCAATCACTACCAGCGGTGTAATGAAGGTGGTCAGCAACACCAGTAAAAGTGAAATGCCATCGATGCCCAGGTGATAGTAGACGTTAAATGCAGCAATCCAGGGCTCTGTGCCCTTCTCCACAAACTGCATTGCGGCCGTGGAATTGTTGAAGCCGGTATATAAAGGAATGCTGACAATAAATGCAGCAATAGAAACACCCAGACTGATCCAGCGTGCCAGTGGCGCATTCTTGTCGTCACCGGTAAGCAATACCAGGATGCCACCGACGATGGGCAACCAGATAACCAGACTAAGTAAATGATCGGTAAACATGAATCCCTAGTATCTTTTAATTTATTGTCTTAGCGTTTTAAAAACAGCGTTAGTAACAGAAACAGGCCAATGATCATGGCGAACGCATAATGGTAAACGTAACCTGACTGTATGGTACGCATCCAAGCTGACACCCTGCCAACTACCCAGGCACTGCCATTAACGATCAAGCCATCGATTATTCGGACATCGCCGATTTTCCAGAACAAGCGACCCAGTGCGCGAGCGCCATTGGCAAAGGTCGCGAAATAGATTTCGTCCACCCAGTATTTGTTTTCCAACGTGCGGTATATCAAACCAGCACGTTTGGCGATCACTTCGGGCAGGTGTGTGTAACGGCTATACAACAACCACGCCAGGAACCATCCGAGCAAGGTCAGGAAGAAAGGCAAAGCCTGCAGGCCATGGGCAACAAATGGTCCGATACCATGCCAACCCTCTTTTAACTCGCCTAGAACATCATGTTCCGGCGCGACTCGTATGGAGTCACCGAAGAACGGCCCAAACAACATCGGTTCGATATAAAGGGCACCGATGATTACTGATGGAATCGCCAACAGAATGAGTGGCACCGTTACCACTAGCGGTGACTCTTTAAGGTGCTCCTCGGTGTGTTTATCCATGCGTGGTTTGCCGTGGAAAGTCATGTACAGCAAACGGAACGAGTAGAACGAGGTAACCAACACACCAGCGGTGACACAGAAATAGGCAAAACCACTGCCCCAGATTTCTGAATGATGCACGGACTCAATAATTGCGTCCTTGGAGAAGAAGCCAGCCAGACCCGGGAAACCCACCAGCGCGAAGGTACCAATCCACGCGGTGACACCAGTTATCGGCATGTACTTCATCAGGCCACCCATCTTGCGCATGTCTTGCTCGTGATGCATGGCAATAATGACGGAACCGGCACCGAGGAACAGTAGCGCTTTAAAGAACGCATGGGTCATCAGATGAAACACACCAGCGGCATAGGCCGAGGCACCCAGCGCAACTGTCATGTAACCCAATTGAGAAAGCGTCGAGTAAGCCACCACACGCTTGATATCGTTCTGCACGATACCAATCAGACCCATGAACAATGCGGTGATAGCACCGATGACCAACACGAAGCTCAATGCGGTGGTCGAGAGTTCATATAGTGGTGACATGCGCGCCACCATAAAGATACCGGCGGTAACCATGGTGGCGGCGTGAATCAAGGCAGAAATTGGAGTCGGGCCTTCCATGGAATCGGGTAGCCACACATGCAATGGCACTTGAGCCGATTTACCCATGGCGCCAATAAATAACAGGATGCAAATGACTGTCATCAGGCTCCAATCCATGCCGGGGATAATCTGAACCTGGGTTTCTGCATGGCCTGGTGCGATAGCGAACACAGCACTGTAGTCGAGCGTTCCGAAGTGCATATAGATCGCCGCAATACCCAGCAAGAAACCAAAATCGCCGACACGATTTACCAGGAAGGCTTTTAGGTTGGCGAAGATTGCGGTGTCACGTGTATACCAGAAACCGATCAGCAGATAGGAAACCAGGCCCACCGCTTCCCAACCGAAGAACAACTGCAGGAAGTTGTTCGACATCACCAGCATCAGCATGGAGAAGGTGAACAGCGCGATATAACTGAAAAAGCGCTGGTAGCCCGGGTCTTCATGCATATAACCGATGGTATAGATATGCACCATCAGCGATACGAAGGTAACCACCACCATCATCATCGAGGTAAGTGGATCAATCAGGAAGCCGACGCTCAGCGGAATACCACCGCTGACGGCCCATTTGTAAACTTCACCATTAAAGGTATTGCCATTCTGCGTAACATCGATAAACACAACGATAGACAATACGCAGGCGAGAGCTACGCCAAGGATAGTGGCCCAATGTGCACCACTGCGACCGATCTTTTTACCAAATAGACCGGCCAGGATTGCACCAGCCAATGGCGCCAGGGGCACAAGCAGGTAAATGGTTTTCATATCCATGCCAAACATGCCTTACCCCTTAAGTGCGTCCAGATCATCGACATTGATCGTGCGTCGATTGCGGAAAAGCACAATAAGAATTGCCAGACCAATGGCTGATTCAGCCGCGGCCACTGTCAAAATAAAGAAGACAAATACCTGCCCGCCCATATCACCCAGATAATGAGAGAAGGCGATGAAGTTCATGTTCACCGATAACAACATCAGTTCGATGGCCATCAGGAGGATCACTACGTTCTTTCGGTTAAGAAAAATACCAACCACAGCAATGGCAAACAGTATGGCGCCCAATATCAGGTAGTGATGCAGAGGGATCATGAGCGCTTCTCCGATTTCATCTTCACCAGTCGTACGCGATCGTCGCGACGTACTTTTATTTGTTCCGAAGGATTCTGGTATTTGATGTGCTTGCGACGCGCACGCAGCGTCAGCACGATGGCAGCAACGATAGCAACCAGAAGAATGACAGCGGCAATCTCGAACGGATAGACATATACGGTATAGATCAACATTCCCAGTTCGCGGGTATTGCTATACCCGGCTGCCTTATCTACCGGGGCCGGTATATTTTGCGGACTGAACATCTCGGAGCTCAGCACGATCACCATCTCCAGCACCAGCAACACGGCTACCAACCCACCGATTGGCAGGTACTCACCAAAACCTTCTCGCATACGGGCAAGGTCCACATCCAGCATCATGACCACAAACAGGAACAACACCATCACTGCACCTACGTAAACCAGAACCAGCGCGATGCCAAGGAACTCTGCTTCCATCATTACCCACAGACATGCGGCAGAGAAAAATGCGAGCACCAGGAACAAGGCCGACTTCACAGGATGACGCACTGTCACCACCATGAAGGCTGCAAACACCAATATGGTGCTAAATAAATAGAAAAGTCCCTGAGTAAATGTCATGTCTAAATTAATTTCCTAGCGATACTTGGCATCAGCCGCCCGAGCCGCAGCGATTTCTTTTTCGTACTTGTCGCCAACTGCCAGCAACATATCCTTGGTGTAGAGCAGATCGCCCCGCTGCTCACCGTGATACTCAAAGATGTGTGTTTCAACAATGGCATCAACTGGGCAAGCCTGTTCACAGAAGCCGCAGAAAATGCATTTGGTCATATCGATGTCATAGCGCGTGGTACGACGGGTACCGTCCTCTCTCTGCTCCGACTCGATGGTGATGGCCATTGCCGGGCAAACTGCCTCGCACAACTTGCAGGCAATACAGCGCTCCTCGCCATTGGGATAGCGACGCTGCGCATGCAGACCACGGAATCGTGGAGACATCGGCGTATATTCTTCCGGGTACTGCACCGTAATCTTGCGACGGAACAGGTGGCGCAGTGTTACCGACAAGCCCTTCCACAGTTCAAACAGGGTAAAGCTCTTGATGTAATGACTTAATGCATTCATATCCGCTTACCTCGCTCCTAATGGAACAAGAACCCCCATTGAGTTTGCTGAGCGATACCGACAACACCGATCCATACCAGGGTCACCGGTATCAGCACCTTCCAGCCCAACCGCATGATCTGGTCATAGCGATAACGCGGGAAGGTGGCGCGCAGCCACAAGAACACAAACAGGAAAAACGCGACCTTGATCCACAACCATGCAAATGCAGGTACCAGGTTTAAAAACTCATTGTCGAACGGTGGCAACCAGCCTCCGAGGAACATGATCACCGTCAGGGTCGAGATCAGAATCATGTTGGCGTATTCCGCCAGGAAAAACAGACCGAAGGTAATTCCCGAATATTCCACGTGGAATCCGGCAACAATTTCTGATTCACCTTCTGCTATGTCGAACGGTGCGCGGTTGGTTTCAGCAACACCTGAGATGAAATAAACAAAAAACAAAGGCAATAAGGGCCAGATGTACCAATCCGTAATATCGCCAGACTGCCTGTTAACAATCTCACCCAGGTTCAGGCTGTTGGCAGCCATCAATACACCCACCAGGGCGAAGCCCATCGCGATCTCATAGGCGACCATTTGTGCAGCGGAGCGCATGGCACCCAGTAGCGCGTATTTCGAGTTGGATGCCCAACCAGCAATGATAATGCCGTACACACCGATAGAGGTAAGTGCCAGAACAAATAGCAGACTCGCGTCGATG
>CAJICK010000051.1_pt1 | contig 13276 bp, 14 predicted proteins | sample 9199621 | NCBI WGS metagenome assembly CAJICK01 (sample SAMEA7708342, study PRJEB35096) | sediment metagenome | biome: marine neritic benthic zone biome [ENVO:01000025]; feature: sediment [ENVO:00002007]; material: shallow marine sediment [ENVO:03000034] sea grass bed [ENVO_01000059] ... | reverse complement strand
TTGCCCGGCCGGTGGCCGCAGCGCTTGGTCTGAACCTGGTCCTCGATGTGGACGCCGGCCGCGCCGGCGCGGATCAGCTCGGTGATGGTGCGGGCGATATTAAATGCGCCGCCCCAGCCGGTATCTCCGTCCACCAGTAACGGCAGCCGGGTCGCGGCGGTGATGCGACGGACGTCTTCTAATACATCATCGAGACTGGTGATGCCGAGATCGGGCAAGCCGTACGAGGCATTGGCGACGCCGGCGCCCGAGAGGTAAAGCGCACGAAAACCCACGCGTTCGGCCATCATGGCCGTATAGGCGTTAATGGTGCCGACCACTTTGAGCGGTTTCTCGGTCTTGATCGCGGCCCGTAAACGTGCGCCGGGACTGGGATCGTGATTCATTTTATCTGTTGTGTCCATTGCGACAAACTTTCAATAGTCCGGATGCTGCAAACCGGCATATCCACTTGGGCGCATCGAGACAGGATGCGTGTTAGAGATATGTACCTGGCACCATTAAATTATTTATCGTGCCGGGCATACCCCAACTGCCCCAGCGCCTCCTTGATCTCGCCCAGAATAGCCGGGTCATCGATGGTCGGTGGTATTTGAAACTCCGTCGCATCGGCGATACGTTTCATGGTGCCACGCAATATCTTGCCCGAGCGCGTCTTTGGCAGGCGTTTGACCACGACAGCCTGCTTGAACGCGGCTACGGGCCCGACCGTCTCGCGCACGTTCCGTACCACGTCGGCGACGATGTCGGCGTGCGGACGGTCGACGCCGGCCTTGAGCACAATGAGCCCAACCGGGAGTTGCCCCTTGAGCTCATCGGCGGCGCCGATGACGGCGCACTCGGCGACGTCGGGATGCGAGGCCAGCACTTCCTCAATTGCGCCGGTGGACAGACGGTGGCCGGCGACGTTGATGATATCGTCGGTGCGGCTCATGATCCACAAGTAGCCGTCCTCATCCAGGTAGCCCGCATCACCGGTCAGGTAATAGCCGGGATAGGGATCAAGATAGTATTTCTTGTATCCCTGGTCGTTTTTCCACATGGTTGCCAGGCTGCCTGGCGGTAACGGCAGTTTAATGGCAATGCTCCCAATCTTGTTGTTCGCAACGGTGTGGCCGGCCTCGTCGAGTACCTGGACTTTATAACCGGGGACCGGCCTGGTGGCCGAACCCGGTTTGACCGGGAGCCTTTCGATACCCAGGCAATTCGCTGCGATTGCCCACCCGGTCTCCGTCTGCCACCAGTGATCGATCACCGGTACGCCCAGTCGTTGCTCCGCCCATTGCAGGGTGTCGGGGTCACAGCGTTCGCCTGCCAGGAACAGGGCGCGGAAATCGGAGAGGTCATATTTTTTGATGTAATCGCCCTGTGGATCTTCGCGCTTGATGGCGCGGAATGCCGTTGGCGCGGTGAACAGGACACGCACGTCGTGCTGTGAGGACACGCGCCAGAAGGCCCCTGGGTCAGGGGTGCCCACGGGTTTGCCTTCATAGAGGATGGTGGTGCAGCCGTGCAGCAACGGTCCGTAGACGATATAAGAGTGGCCGACAACCCAACCGACATCCGAGGCCGCCCAGTAGACTTCCCCCGGTTCCATCCCATAGACATGCTTCATGCTCCACTTAAGGGCCACTGCATGCCCGCCGTTGTCGCGCACCACGCCCTTGGGAAAGCCGGTGGAGCCTGAGGTATACAGAATATAAAGTGGATCGGTACTCGCGACCGGCACGCAGTCCGCCGGTTGTGCGCCCTCCAGGGCGTCGTGCCAGTCGATATCGCGGCCTTTGATCATTGTGGCTTGCGCCTGCGGCCGTTGCAGAATGATGCAGCGCGCCGGTTTGGCGGTCGCGATGTTGATGGCCTCGTCAAGCAGCGGTTTGTAGTGCACCACTTTGCCCGGTTCGATGCCGCATGAAGTGGAGACCACAAGCTTTGGTTCGGCGTCGTTGATGCGTTTGGCGAGCTCGTTCGCGGCGAAACCGCCGAACACCACCGAGTGCACCGCACCGATGCGGGCGCATGCCAGCATGGCGATGACGGTCTCGGGCACCATCGGCATATAAATGATTACACGGTCGCTCCGGTCGATGCCCTGGCGCTGGAGGGCACCGGCGAAAAGCGCGACTTCGTCACGCAATTCACGGTAGGTATAGGTCTTAACCGTGCCGATCACCGGGCTATCGTAGATCAGCGCCGCTTGCGCGCCTCGGCCATTTTCGATATGGCGGTCGAGGGCGTTGTAACAGGTATTGAACAGGCCGCCGGTGAACCAGCGGTACAGGGGTTGGTGCGTGTCATCCAGGACCCGCTGCCATTTACGCTCCCAGTGCAGGTCTTCGGCCGCTTGTGCCCAGAACGCCTCCGGCGCCTTAATCGAGCGAAGGTAAACAGCCGCGCTATCGTGTGCCATATGCTCCCCGGCTTGTTGGAGTGGTACATCGAAGTGGAGCTTACCGCAACCCGCGCAAGATGCGTGTCTGGCGGGGCTTCACTATAGACCGACTGGGGTTGTGCCTGCAAGCCGATATGCGGGGGCGCTCTCCTTGTGGGCTGAAAAAACCTTTTTGCAAGAAAGGAGGTTTCATCACGCCAACGCCGATTCAAAAAAAACAACCCCGGATTCGTTAAATCCGTGTGCAGAAACCGCGCTTGCTTTGTTGCACCCGCGGCTCGTGGGAGCCGCTGGCCGGACGGACCGGGCGTTGCGGCGGACGCTTACGGGTGTAAAATCCTTTGGCGGGTTTGGTCCTCAATCGGCGGCGCGGCCGCATCACATCACACAAACAGGGACAAAGTGAACAGAAAAATGTCTTGTACTTTAACCGGATAACCGTTCAAAACAGCGGTGTACTCATATGTCAGATAACAGTACAGTAACGCCAGTGCGCAAGACTGGCCGTCGCCTTAGCTCAATCATGAGGTGTCGTTCTACTGCGTCGCTACGATGAGCGAGGCCCTGTATGTGCTGGTCGGTGTCGATGCCAAGGGGCTTTCGCCCTCGGTGATGAGCCGACTGAAAGGACACTGGTACGAGCAATACGAGGCTTGGCACAAACGTCGGCTGGACAAGTACGGCTGGGTCTATGTCTGGGCCGATGGTATCTACAGCGGCCTGCGTGCCGAAGGCCAGCGGCTATGCGCGCTGGTGATCAGGGGCATCGGTGTTAACGACCGGGGCGAGAACTATTTCCTGGCCATCGATGACGGGGTGAGGGAGTTGACGCAGAGCTGGTGTGAGGTATTTGCTCGCGCTCAGGGCCTGGCCTGGAGCGGCCACCGTAGCTGGCCGTCGGCGATGGTGCGCTGGGGTTCTGGGCGGACCTGGGAGGAGGTCTTCCCGAAGACCCGCCACCAGCGCTGCTGGGTGGATAAGACGGTCAACGTGCTCGACTACCTGCCCAAGGCCAGCAGGCCAAGGCCACGGGAGCGTTTTACGAGATCTGGATGGCACCGCCCCGCCAGGAGGCCGCAGGAGGCCAAGAAGGCCTTTGAACGGATTGCGGAGATCTACCGGGTCCAAATACCCCAGGGCGGTGCATTGCATGCCCACGGACCGCGACGCCTTGCTGGTCTTTTACGACTTTCGGGCCGAACACTGTGGGTGCATCTGCGAACGAGCGATCCGATCCAATCGACATTCGGCACCGTCCGCCATCGCACTGACCGGGCCAAGGTCTGTGTACCCCGCGAAACCATGCTGGCGTTCATCTACAAGCCGGGAATGTGCGCCGAGAAGCGCTGGCAACGGATTCGTGGGTTCAATTGTCTAGCCAAGGTCATTGCCGGTGTGAAGCTCAAAGACGGCATTGAAGTAGAGGAGCCCAAAAACGAGAACAGGGACGCCACCTAATGATGCGCCATACACCAGATTTGACGACGGCTCGTGGCAAGGAAAAAGCCCATGAATACCTGGAAAAAGCCACTAACGGTGGCATCTGCTTTCCTGGTATCGAAGTGGCGAAAACCATCCTCGGTAATTTGTAATACAAAAAATTATGATATGATGTCCCTGCAATTTTTCCATGACATTAATATATCTAGCAAAATAACTAAATAATAACATATTGGCAGTTAAGGAAATATCGGCGAAAGAGATATTATGGCTACATACCTTGTCACCGGTGGTGCGGGTTTTATTGGCTCGGCCATGGTCCGCTACCTCATCCAGCAGACGCCGCACACGGCAGTTAACGTGGACAAGCTCACCTATGCGGGTAACCTGGAATCCTTAGCGCCGGTGGACAACGACCCGCGCTATCACTTTGTCCAAGTGGATATCTGCGATCGCGCTGCGGTGAATGGCCTGTTCAGGCAATATCAGCCCGATGCCATCATTCATTTTGCCGCCGAGTCCCACGTGGATCGCTCCATAGATGGACCCTCGGCGTTTATCCAGACCAATATTGTCGGCACCTATACCTTTCTGGAGGCGGCGCGCCAGTACTGGTCAGCTTTGGACGATGACGGCAAGGCAGCATTTCGTTTCCTGCATGTGTCCACCGATGAAGTCTACGGCAGCTTGGGGGATGAGGGCATGTTTACCGAAAACACTCCCTATGCGCCCAACTCTCCGTATTCCGCCAGCAAAGCTGCTTCGGATCACCTGGTGCGTGCCTGGTACCATACCTATGGCCTGCCGGTACTCACCACAAACTGCTCAAATAACTACGGTCCCTACCACTTCCCGGACAAACTTATTCCATTGATGATCATCAATGCGTTGCATGGCAAACCGTTGCCGGTTTATGGCAAGGGTGAAAATATCCGCGACTGGCTCTACGTGGATGATCATGTGCGCGGTATTCTCACCGTACTGGACAAGGGTTGCATGGGCGAGACCTACAACATCGGTGGTCTTAATGAATGGAAGAACATCGATATCGTCAACAAGCTCTGTGAGCTCATGGATGAGTTTTTGCCCGAGTCGGTCCACAAGCCCCATGCTAATCTGATTACACACGTGGCCGATCGTCCCGGTCATGACCTGCGTTATGCCATCGATGCCAGCAAGATTGAAAACGATCTGGGCTGGACGCCGGAAGAGACCATTGAAAGCGGTATTCGTAAAACTGTCAAATGGTATTTGAACAATCGCGAGTGGTGGCAGCGCATCCTCGATGGTAAATATCAGGGTGAACGCCTGGGACTGGCGGGCTGAGCCGGATGCACATCGATCGTTACAAGCTAGTGTCCGATCGCAAGGGGATAATCCTTGCCGGAGGCTCCGGGACGCGTTTGTACCCGGTAACCCAGGTGGTGTCCAAGCAATTGTTGCCCGTGTACGACAAGCCCATGGTTTATTATCCGCTGGGCGCGTTGATGCTGACGGGGATTCGCGATATCCTGATCATCTCTACACCGGAAGATACGCCACGTTTCGAAAACCTTCTGGGTACTGGTTCACAGTGGGGCGTGAATTTTAGTTATGCCGTGCAGCCGAAACCCGAAGGCCTGGCGCAGGCATTTCTCATCGGTGAATCCTTTATTGGCAATAGCAATTGTACACTGATTCTTGGCGATAATATTTTTTATGGCCATGAACTCATGGATCAATTGCAGGGTGCTAGTAAGCAGGAAGACGGTGCCACGGTGTTTGCCTACGCGGTAATGGATCCGGAACGTTACGGCGTGGTGGAATTCGATAAAGAAGGGCGAGCACTTAGTATTGAAGAAAAACCGAAAAAACCCAAGTCGCGTTATGCCGTTACGGGGCTGTATTTTTATGATAACCAGGTAGTGGATGTGGTTAAAAGTATCAAACCTTCAGCACGCGGTGAACTGGAAATAACGGATGTCAACAAGCATTACCTTGAACAGGGCAGTCTGTGCGTGGAAATCATGGGCCGTGGTATGGCCTGGCTGGATACCGGTACCCATGATTCGCTCATTAAGGCCTCAATGTATATCGAAACCATCGAAAAACGCCAGGATCTGAAGGTGTTGTGCCCAGAAGAGATCGCCTACCGCATGGGTTATATCACCGCAGAGCAACTGGAAGAGTTGGCCAAACCCCTGCTCAAAAACGGTTATGGCCAGTACCTGATGCGCTTGCTCACGGAACAGGTTTACTGATGAATATTATCAATACCGCTATTCCAGACGTACTGGTGCTTGAACCCCGGGTGTTTGGGGACGACCGCGGTTTTTTTATGGAAAGTTACAACCGTCGGTTTTTCAATGACACTGTCTACAGGGACGTCGATTTTGTACAGGATAATCACTCGCGTTCTACAAAAGGCGTACTGCGTGGTCTGCATTACCAGATACAACAGGCCCAGGGCAAGCTAGTGCGCTGTGTCTTGGGTGAGATCTTTGACGTGGCCGTGGATATCCGTAAGAGTTCGCCCACCTTCGGCAAGTGGATAGGGGTGACCCTGTCTGCCAAGAATAAGCACCAGGTCTGGGTGCCGGAAGGTTGCGCCCACGGGTTTATGGTGTTGTCGGATACCGCCGAGGTGCTCTACAAGGCCTCGGATTTCTACGCCCCTGAACACGAACGTGCCATTCTCTGGAATGACCAGGATATCGGTATTGAATGGCCCGAGGGTATAGAGCCGATCCTTTCTGAAAAGGATATGGAGGCATCTGCATTCAAGGATGCGGATCTGTTTAATTAATGGATATCCTGATATTTGGTAAAAATGGCCAAGTGGGTTATGAACTGGCCAGACTTGTTAAACAAAGCCGGTATTCCTTAACCGCATTCGGTCCATCAGAAGTGGATTTCACCCTGCCGGAGCAGATTCGTACTGCCATCCGGGATGTGCGCCCGGACCTGGTCATCAATGCCGCGGCCTATACCGCAGTGGACAAGGCCGAGTCTGAACCGGATGTGGCCATGGCGCTCAATGCCGATGCACCGAAGGTGATTGCAGAAGAAGCCGCCGATATCGGCTGCGGTATTATTCATTACTCCACCGATTACGTGTATGACGGGAACACCGGTGTCCCCATTACCGAAGATCGGCCTGCCAGGCCGCTCAATGAATACGGGCGCACCAAACTGGCCGGGGATATCAATTTGCTGGAAAGCGGTGTTCCCGCTTTGATATTTCGCACCACCTGGGTATACGGTAGTCGTGGCAATAGCTTTCTGAGCACCATGATTCGTCTTATGCAGGAACGCGATGCGTTATCGATTGTCTCTGATCAAATCGGCGCTCCCACGTGGTCACACAGTATCGCCGAGGCAACCATGAAAGTGATTGAACAGGGGTCAGAGGATACCGCCGCTTATATCAGGGAACGTCGTGGCATGTATCATTTGAGTTGCCGGGGTCAGACCAGCTGGTACGGTTTTGCTGGGGCTATTGCGGCCTGGTTGAAAGAGCAAGGCAGGTCAGTCGCAGAGTTGTCGCCGATCCCTACCGAGCAATATCCTACGCCGGCGCAGCGACCGAAATTCTCGGTGCTGGATAATAGTCGCTTGCAGGATACCTTCGGTGTGGAACTGCCGCAATGGGAAATGGCGTTTCGGGCGTGTGTGAGGGAGATAGAGTTGTAAAAGGACTGAGGACTAAGGCCTATATAATTAAAGGCTTCAGTCCTTGCTTAGTCACGCATGGGGTATATCAACGTGATGTTGGGCTTCACGTGGATTGGCCCAACTCAGGGTTATTATATCCGCTCCGCATACCCGATACCATACGATGCTCACCGATACTTTTGGTCACCGCCAGCACGTGGTGTAGATCTGGTGGTCCGCAGCCGACCCGGCTGGGAAGCCTTGGGGGGCAAGGCCGTCGTGGTCGGCCAGCCGGACAAACCTGGGTTGAAGCGCGTCTGCCCGGAGGTCAGTAATTATTAATGGCATGCCTGATAAATGCGAGGTAGTTCTGCATTACCTCGATATGTTCCGGGAATGCGAGCCGCTCCGGTTGTAAGATAATCGCGTTAATATCGTAAAAGCCGATATATTGTGCTTCTTGCGTCGCCGTTACCGGCAGGGCAGGATCGACGGGTTCAGTGAGAAAGCTGTGCTCCAGCACCTGCGCATAAGCATCCTTGTACATATAATCAATATGCGAGACGCGCAGTAGCTTCAGGGGCCGAATTGTGAGCCCGGTTTCTTCGTGGATTTCGCGCACAACAGTTTGTTCCGGTAATTCATCATAATCGAGAAAACCGCCGGGTAATGCCAGCATGCCGATTGCAGGTGGAGTATTACGGGTTATCAGCAGTATGCGTGGTGAATTCAGCGCATCGGGGATTACGGCCGTGGCCGAAGGCGAGGCGTTCTGGTAGAACATCTCATCGCATTCATGGCACTGGAATGCGGTGTTCCCTGGAAGAAAGTCGCTCTCACGATACGCGCTGCCGCAAAACGGGCAATAACGAAACTTCTCGTAGTAGTGGTAGTGTCCAGAATCTTTCACACATCTATGTGGGCGGCGGCCCCAGTCTGAACTCATGCTGTGCAGGTCTCGTTAGCGTCCAACAGGGCGTTCAGCGTCTCCTCGACCGAGCCGCGCACAAGCTCCCCAAGAGGGCCCCGGATCCGCGCCTCGCCAATGTCGATCACTTTGCCAAGCTTTGGTGTATCCTTGTTCATGGTGGTGATCTCCTCTCGTCGGGTTACTGGTTGACTCACAACTCCAATTAAACCAGACCGAAATGATCGCCTCTCAATATATGGGAAACTTATCGTACGTTATCGTAGTAGTGCATGTAGATCAGGCTGCTTGCCGGGGCTTACGGAGCTTTTCTGCCGTGCGTTTGCCGCTCAGCATGGCCTCGTCGCTCCAGAAATACGTCCACAGGCCATAACGTCCGGTGGGGACAATGTTAACGCTTTCCAGCCAGTCATGAATGGTCTTCACAGACTGTTTGCGATTCATGTCATAGATGCAATACGCATAGCGTATATCATGAACGTAGCGTGTGGTGATGGGCGCATCAGCAGGCATGGCGCCGGTTCGAATTAGATCGTTGATTACCCGGTCTGTGAGTGCATCCGGTTGCGGGCGGTTATCACGCCCATAGGCAACTTCTGCCGAAATCGAAGACATGCCGGGCGGTGCCACATTTTCAGCAAAGTTGTGCGGATAACTGAGACGGAAGAAACTGATGTCTTTTTCCGGGAAATGGACCCAGTGACGATCGGAAATATTCGGGCGGTCGATACCCAGGTTCACCACCATGATGCTGTTGGTGCGCAGTTTTGCAGCGGCTTCACGCACTTTGTCCGGAGCGTGCGGGCAGATGCGAACCAGTTCCGGTAATGGAATGGTGCTGATGAGCTTATTATAAGCCACATCTTTTTCATCGTTGAAACGCACGGTACGTTTTTCCGTATCCACCAGCGTGGCGCGGTGACCGGTATGCAGCTCATTCACGCGCGATGTGAGTGCCTTGGCGATAGTGCTGTAACCGACGCCGCTGACGGGATAACGAAAATCGACGTTCGTGCCGATACGGGTATGCTTGTTCCATATGGCGCCACGCAGCACCTGCCAGGTGTTGGGTTTGGGTACGCGGTTACCGGTCCACTCGTAGGTCATCTCCGTGGGTGACACTGTCCAGAATTTTTCGCTATAGGGGATCAGGAACGTGTCAGCGAAACCCCGGCCCAGCGCCTTGTACATCCATTCCTGGTAGTTTCGCGGTGCCGGTTGCTTGCTGCGATTGAGGAAGTTCCAAACACAACGTGCGCGCAGCCCAAAGGGCAGGCCCGCCGTATTTACCTGGAACGGGTAGGCGGTATAGGTTTCATGTGAATAAATATACGCCAACCGGCTGTGGTCCTGCATGGTGACGCCGACTTCAGCGAGCAGTTCGATAACCTTTTCATTCTGCGTCTGCAGGATATGGATGCCGCGGTCGAAGGTAAAGCCGTCAACGGTATCCGAAGAAGCGACTCCACCACTGCTGTCTGCCGCTTCATACACCGGCGCACCGCTATAGATGGCGGCTGTCAACCCTGCCAGTCCACCACCCAGAACCAGTACCTTGCTTTTGTCCGAAGACATGTATGACTTACCCGATCGAATTGTTCGCGTATTAATCCTCAACGAGGACGTAAATATCGTCGCCTTCGACCTTCACTTGATAAGTATTGCAGTCCGGTAGGGACTGAGACACGTCATCTTCGCCGACGGTGACATTACCGGTGACCCGGCATGCCGAGGGTGTTTCCACGCACTTTCCAGTAGTGATATCAAACTTGGCTGAATGCCACGGACACATTACGATAGTGTCCTCGATAATGCCCTGGCACAGCGGACCGGACTCATGCGGGCATTCACCCAGTGCGTAGTATTCACCATTAACAAAAAACAGGCCGATGGTTTCGTTACCGACCTCGAGGTCAGTCTCCAGACCTGTGCCCGGTTCCAAATCATCACGTTCCGCGATTTTTACCCATTCAGACATCGATAACTCCATCCAGAAAAACAAGTGCCTGTATGATGATTCATACAGGCACATGAAATCAACAATTATGATACATGGCACAAACAGTCTGCAAAACTGTTTATCCCTCCGCCTGGCCGATAGGCTCTTCCACGGTCTTTTTTTCGTTGCACTGATCGCACAGGTAGTCAATGCGATCAACTTCAACTTCTTTTTCCACCAGGTCGGGAATATTTACCTCGGCCCAGTATTCCGAACCTTCGCGGTTGAAGTGCTTGATGCGCTCCTTTTTGTAGACCACTTCTTCAATGGTGGTTTTACCGCGGGTCCGACCCGTTTCTTTCATTTCATGACCATAACTGCAAAACATCTCACGTATTCCTGTTATTGCGTGGATAAAATTAGGACAGGTCGTAATTATACTCTTCAGCCCAGAACATGTTGACATATTTCTTGCCAACATAGTGGTCAATTTTCTTCTTACGGAACATTTCGTCAAGTTCGGGTTCACGTTCCTGCCAGATTTTCTCGACGTCATCGGACATCCACTTGTCTTCACTCATCTTGTTCAGTTCAGCGATGTTGCGGCGGTATTCGTCAGAACACTCGTTATTGAGATAACTGTTCAGGTACCAGCGGAACATGACGCGGGTTTTTTCCAGGTCCAGGTGGGTGAAGGTGGTTTCCTTCAGTACCGAACCACCGCGGTAACTCTTCACTTCATCCCAACGGGCATCATCAATGAGGCCGTGCTCGTGGCAGTATTGATCCAGGGTGGTGCCGGGATAGGGCATAAAGGTGGATACCCAGACGATGTAGGCACGTAACTGCGCGTTCAACTCGGCGGTACGCAGCATGTTTTCCTTGCTTTCGCTGGGCAGGCCAATCATGTTGAAGGCCTGCGGCTTGAGACCGTATTTCCGAGCCAGGGTAAAGCCGTCGATAAGGACCTTATCCGGGATGTTCCGGTTCAGCACCTTGTTACGAATTTCCGGGTCACCGGCTTCCACGCCCATCTTCACCACTTTACAGCCCATTTCCTTGAGCAGCCCGGCAATTTTCTCATTGAAAGCCAGTGGCTGAGAGGTGGCGGCAAACGGCAGGCCCACTTCTTTCTTATACAACGGTGCCAGGTCAGCCAGCCAGCGGGAATAGATGGCGAAAACGTCATCCACAAAGGTGAAGTACTTGACTGCGGGGTTGTTGTCGCGGACGTTCTTCAGCATTTCTACCGTGGACTCAACACTGCGACGGCGGATGAAGTCTTTCATTTTTACGTTGCGGTCAGTGTCCTTCAGGTCCTGCTTGTACATATCGAAGAACGGTACGTTAAAGCAGTAGGTACAGGCATAAGGACAACCGCGTGAGGCGATCACTTCGGCCCAGCCATGACGGGTTTCCACGATACGGTTGTAATCGAATACTTCACGGTCTTCGAAGGGCAGGGAGTCCAGGTCATCGATCCAGCGATCTACCGGGTTATCGATAACACGGGTGCCATCATCGAGGAAGAAACTGCGTTCCTGCTTAGAAGAACCACAACCGCCAGTCTCACCCGCGCTGTCAGCGCCAAAGGTACCGGTGGCCAACAAGGTCTGTATGGAGCTTACGCCCACTGCCTTGGTCAGCATGTTGGGAATGTTTTCGGTGGATTCACCGCGTTCCAGGCAATTTACCAGTTCCAGCAGTGGCACTTCACCTTCACCCTTGCAGACAAAGCTGACGGCTTTTTCCTTGATGATTTGCTCTGCCGCGGCATTGGCATGGTGACCGCCAACCACGATAGGGGTGTCCGTCGCACGACGAATGAACTTCGCAATAGTTTTTACATAGAACCATTGGTTGGTCACGCTGGAGAAGGCGATCAGGCCAGGGTCGTATTCCTCGATGTCCTTGACGATGCTTTCAACATCAAGTCCGTAATCGAGTTCGTCAGAAACATGTATCAGCTTGGTGTCATGACCGTGTTGTTTGAGGTAAGCGGACAGGACACCGATACCGCATGAATAACCTACCGATATCCCTATATCTGTGTATATGAAAAGGACCTTCATGTGTATACTCCCATGTGTATACTCCCCTAAATGATGTGTACTGTCCATGCCCATACAAAATATGTGCTGTCCATGTTATGATGGGCTGTCGATAAAACCGTCAGCGTCAGTGGTGATACACCCTTGCCAGTACAGGCGTTGTTGCCTGCGTATCCAACACGACGATTCTCCCCTGCTTATGTGTACAGTGATCTTACATGTTACGGGAATACTGACAATGTCATGAAACGGTCCCTGACTGAATTACCACTATTATTAATCCTGGTTACGAATACAAAAATCGCTACTGTTGGTGTATTTTTTATATTGAGAGGGGACCCGTTTACCTATTGTTGGTTTTCCCTTTTGCATACGCCGTACGCCCTCAACCTCAATGGTATGCTCTTGAATGGTATGCTGGAGAAGTTCAAAAATCAATAACAAGAATCTCTAGGATCTTGATTTAACAGTAAATAGCCCCGTGATTCATAATGGTACTTGGCTCTCAGTCCACCGCCCCCCGATTTCTCTGGGCACTGATTTGGGGCAGACTGTCCCTCTGACAGGGGGTGCCCGCGAGCAAGCAAAAGAACCCACCCATCGAGCTTCTCGATGAACTCCACTGGGCTTCGCAATTCCCGCAACCAGATAAACTCTTCTTTCAGCGCGCGCATCATGCGCTCGGTGCCGGCATTGCCCTTGGGGCTGTTGTAGCCCGTAAAGGCCTGGGGGATCCCAAGACTCTAACGGCCGCCATAAAGGCGCACGAGGTCAGCTGACTGCCGTTATCCGCCATGAGGGTCAGTCCCTGGTCTCGGGCCCTTTCGGGAAACTGCCGATTGAGGGTGCGGTTGAGCGCCACGAGCCGCTGCCAGGTGCGGCATTGGGACCCG
>CAJICK010000058.1_pt1 | contig 13420 bp, 16 predicted proteins | sample 9199621 | NCBI WGS metagenome assembly CAJICK01 (sample SAMEA7708342, study PRJEB35096) | sediment metagenome | biome: marine neritic benthic zone biome [ENVO:01000025]; feature: sediment [ENVO:00002007]; material: shallow marine sediment [ENVO:03000034] sea grass bed [ENVO_01000059] ... | reverse complement strand
TCCCAGATCAGTGTGCCCCAGTCGCCTTCGGACTGGTCACGACCAAATGCTGTCATGCTATGAATCATATGATATTAACCAGTAAACAAATCGGCGCCCATGGTATAACGTTTGATGCGAGGCGCCTAACAGCGACGCAGATTTTATAGGCTATGCTTGAAAGACGGGTGCATGTTTAGACACGATTCTCCCAGAACGACTTTCGGTAAATTTCCCGATATACGATTCGTCTTGAACTACATTTTTTTAGTCTGAAGATATGAGTCCCTCAACTCTGGAACACGCCTTACCCAAGGGCAGTATGCTGAACAGCTACCGCATCGAAAAGAGCATAGGCGGTGGCGGATTTAGCGCCGTTTACCTTGCGATTGACACCGAACGCCATCGAAAGGTGGTAGTGAAGGAGTTTCTTCCGCTGGATCAGGCCCGCCGCCTGGAGGATGCCAGCATTGAATTCGTTTCTCAGGAAGAGGGTACTACCGATCCCGGTGCCGCTGGCATCAAACGCTTCTTTAACGAAGCTGCTGCGTTGGCCAAGGTCAGTCATCCGCACATTGTAAAGGTCAGGGATGTATTCCGCGCCAACAATACCGTCTACATGGTCATGGATTACCACAAGGGCAATGATCTACGTTGGTACATCAAGCGTCATAGCGGTCGGCTGAGCGAGAAATTTATTGTCACGGTGTTCCCCTATTTGCTCGAAGGGCTGAGGGAGATGCACTACAATAATTTGCTGCACCTCGATGTCAAACCGGCGAACATTTATATTCGACCTGGCGGCAAGCCGCTGTTGCTGGACTTTGGTGCTGTCCGTGAATCCATGAACCAGCGTATTCGGGGACCGCAGACGCTGACCATGGGCTACGCGCCAATCGAACAACATCAACATGGTCATGTGGGCCCCTGGACAGACTTGTATGCCATCGGTGCCAGCATGTGGGCATGCATGGGTGGCAAGCCACCACCAAAATCTATTGATCGGGAAAAAAAGGATACGATGCGTCCGGCAGTAAAAACCTTTGCCAGACAATATTCGCGGCAGCTCCTGGAAACGGTAGATTGGTGCCTGCAAATGGAACCGACCCAACGCCCACAAAGCGTTGACGAACTGCTGGATTTCATCAATAAGGACTGGATTGAGGGAGAACGCCCGACGTTCTGGCGGCGCTTCTGGCACGGGGAAGGACAAGAATAGGCATGAAATACGAACTCGCCGAATACAGCCTGCGCGGCGCAAGAGAAATGAATCAGGACGCGATTGGATATTCCGAACGCGGGAATTCAGTTTTGCTTGTACTGGCGGACGGTCTCGGTGGTCATGAAGGTGGCGAGCTCGCTTCGGAGCTGCTGGTACAGGCAGTGATTCACGCCTATCAGTCGGTAAAGCAGGCGATGATCACTCAACCTTCTGCGTTTCTGGCCCTTGCCATCCTGCATGCTCATCGTGCCATTAATAGTATGGGGAAAGCCCAGAATCCTCCGATTGAGCCTCGCACTACCTGTGTCCTTTGTCTGGTACAGGACGGTTACGCCTATTGGGCACACGTCGGCGACAGCCGTCTTTATTTGCTGCGCAACAATAAAGTAGTTCGTCGTACCAAGGACCATACGCAGATTGAGCAACTGCGCCAGGAGGGTGTGCTGTCAGAATCAGATATGCAGACCCACCCGGAAAAAAGTCGGCTGCTCAGATGTGTCGGTGGACCACGCGAACCGCTGGTGACATTGGGTGAGGAAATGGCGCTGATGCCAGGCGACGTTTTACTGCTTTGCACTGATGGATTATGGGAAGCACTACCCGGCGAGGACATATGTAATTACATGAGCCAGCGCAATCTCGAAGATGCGGTAGTCGACATGTTGATGGCTGCCGAAACAAAAATGGACGATAGATCGGACAACATCAGCGCTACCTGCTTACGCTGGAATGATGAATTGACTGATAAACCGCCCCTGCAATCAAATACCGCCGGCGAAGTCGACCATGACACACTTTGGGCGGGTGCTGCCAAGAAAAAAGTAGCCCATGCGCCGAGACAACCTGCTGGAGCGCCAACGCCACAAAAATCGGCAGCAAAGAAAAAAACAAAATCCGGAACGGCACCAACCTCGCTTGAAAATGAAATCGAGCAACTCGAATCCTTCCTCGAAGATTTTTTACCGAAGCGTTAACATTCGCCTGCCGGACCGGCACATCACCAGCACAAGGAACTCACTATGCGCCCGAGTGGACGTAACCCAGATCAATTACGTGAAATAAAACTTACCCGCGACTACACACGCCATGCCGAGGGCTCGGTGATGGTGGAGTTCGGTCATACGCGTGTACTTTGTAATGCCACAGTGGAAACACGTGTACCGCCATGGCTTAAAGGTAAAGGTCAGGGCTGGGTGACAGCGGAATACGGGATGCTGCCGCGCTCCACCGGTTCACGCATGCAACGCGAAGCCGCTAAAGGTAAACAGGCCGGTCGCACCATGGAAATTCAGCGACTGATCGGGCGATCTCTGCGTGCCGCGGTGGACCTGGAGAAAATCGGCGAACACAGCATCACCATTGATTGCGATGTGATTCAGGCGGATGGCGGTACACGCACTGCCTCAATTACCGGTGGCTGTGTTGCGTTGATTGATGCCATTAGCCATATGCGCGAGCGGGGGCTGATTGACACCGATCCACTCAAACACCTGATTGCTTCCGTTTCTTGCGGCATCTACCAGGGCACACCGGTTCTGGATCTGGACTATGACGAAGACTCCAATGCCGAAACCGACATGAACTTCGTGATGGATGACACCGACAAGTTTATTGAAATCCAAGGGACAGCCGAAGTTGCGGCCTTTTCTCTTGAAGAAATGCTGGCCATGACGGAGTTGGCCCGCGAGGGCATAGCGCAACTGATTTCCAAGCAAAAGCAGGCGCTGGGTCTCTGACATGAGCAAACGCATCGTTCTCGCCAGCAACAATCCCGGCAAAGTACGCGAGATCAGCCAACTGCTGGCGGACCAGGATATCGAAGTACTCCCACAGTCTGAGTTTGATATTCCGGAGGCCGAAGAAACCGGGCTGACTTTTGTTGAAAATGCCATCCTGAAGGCGCGCCAAGCTGCGCAGTTATCAGGCCTGCCAGCTATCGCGGATGACTCCGGTATTGAAGTGGACGCATTGAATGGCGCACCGGGAATTTATTCTGCACGCTTCGCCGGTAGCGGCGCATCTGATCAGGACAACCTGCAAAAATTGCTGAATGAATTAAAAGATGTTCCCGAAGAAGAACGTTCGGCACGATTTCAATGTCTGATGGTATATATGCGCCATGAGAATGACCCAACACCATTGATTTGCCAGGGTACCTGGGAAGGTCGGATATTGTTTGAGCCACGCGGTAGCGGTGGCTTTGGTTACGACCCGGTTTTTTATGTGCCCACCCATGACTGCGCTTCGGCGGAACTCGCGCCGGAAGAAAAAAATCACCTGAGCCATCGAGGCCAAGCGCTTAGGAAACTGGTCGCTACATTAAAGGCGGCTGACTAGGTCTTGTTTTCTTAATATTGTTGCAGCCATTCCACCGCTTCCTCTTCAGTGGCAAACACCTGTATTGGATACGGTGGTTTTCTGTACCAGAAAAACATGCGCGCTAAATGTTTTTGTAGCGATGAATTGGTCACGATGGCCATTGCCCGGGTGATACGCACTATCTCTGGACTTGAGGCATAACGCTCAGCCTCCCTATCAACAGCGACGACACTTTGGCCAACGATCAGAATCGGACAGGCTTCGTTCGTGATCGCAATATGATGCTGGTAAGCACGTTTTGCAGCGTCTAGCGTAATGCGCCCCTGATAGTCGACATGCATGATCCCGTCCTCGCCGAGCCATACTTTTGGATATTCTGACGATTGCATCACTTTGCCGTGCTCCGGATTCGTCCTTCAAGATATGCCTTGCGTCGTTTTTCAGGAAATCGTTCGATCGCATAGCGCAACATCGTTCGCGGCATGTCTTGATAGTATCTTTTTAGAAACTGTTCCTCTGTTCTTTGGTCACGCTTTCCTACTTCACGCAACATCCAGCCCACTGCCTTGTGAATCAGGTCGTGTTCATCGTTTAACAATGTGTGCGCTATTTTTATTGTGTCGGCAAAATCATCCTGCCTGATAAAGTAAAGCGTCGACAACATCGCGACTCGACGACTCCATAAATGACTGGATCTGGCAAGGTCATGCAACGGCTTTCGACTCTTGTCGTATAAATGGGCACCGACGATTTTTGGCGCTGACACATCAACCAGATCCCAGTTGTTAATTCGTTTCAAGTTCGTCATGTAGAAACGATATATTTTCTCGCGCGCGGTTTCATCGGCCCGACTAAACTGCTCTACCAAAATTATTAACGCTAGTGCGCGCTGCTCGTGTATAGGAGAGTGTAATAGACTTTTAATATCTGCCCTTGAGAGGTCGCGATAAGAGCGCGCGAGTTTTCTCAAGGGACCATCGCGAACTCCAATAAATTTGTCACCCTCACCGTACTCGCCGGGATCGGTCTTGAAGTAACCCTGAAGTCGAATCGCATAGTCCTTATCCGATGCCGACTTCAGCTCTTTTTTTAGATCTGCTAACCGAGTCATATACTTTTCAAACCCTCTCTAGAGTTTGAAGTACACCAGCCACCAGACCGCGATGACACCAATCAGTATTACCGCCAATAACAGCGCATATATACTCAAGGCCTCTTCTGGTTTTTCTTTCGCCGACCAGGCACTGTGAAAGGTGGTGGAGAAAGTTTTTCGAATTGCCGCTAGACGCGCCTTGCGGACATCAATTGAGTTGTTAAGCACCAGGAGGATATAGCTACCAAGGATGGCAACAGCTGTCGCTACCAGGCAAAGCAAGAGTTTTTCAGTGGCCGACACATCACCGGTCAACAGTTGCGCGACACCAACCACCACGGCATAGAGCAACAGCGCATAGTTGGTGACCGACCATTGTTGCCGTTTGAAAAACTCCAGATCGGTTACGCTGACCTGATATAGAAGTCGCAATTCCTCGTGCGTGTTTGAATTCTCTACAGACACTCGTTTTTCCTATGGCGCGAATTCCAGTTCATCCTGAATGGCTGCCAGACCTGCCTTGGCACACTCATCGTCAACATCCCCGGGTGTCTTTTTTCCGGGTGCCCCCGCCACGCCAATAGCACCGTACATCACACCACCAGTTCGAATTGCCAGACCGCCACCAATTAAAGAGAAGCGCATGCTGCCGCGAAGGTGCGGTAACCGTGGACCCAGCTCCTCGGTCGAGCCCTGCAATGTTGCGGCTGACCAGGCCTTGTTCATGGCACCTTTAATTGTGTGCTTGCCCGACAATGGGCTACGCACAAAGGCAACCAGGTTGCCGTAACGATCAGTTACAGCAACCGCCGGCTGATACCCCTGTTTCGCACAATGGCGTGCGGCAGCAAGGGCGGCCTTGTTCGCGGTTTCCATTGTTAATGCACGCACCTTCACATAGGGCAACGCTTCTGCGCCAACCGCAACATCAAACACGACTAGATTAGTTAGAGTAATTAACAGTGTCAGGTATCTATTCATTTTGTTTTCCTTTGTTTCTAGCTATCGTCATCTGTTCTTTCTGTTTGACTATCATTGATTTGGACCAGTTTCCTGGTGGTTACGAGGTCTTTCAGTGTTTTGTCTTGTAGAAGCTCGCCAATCGCCGTATCCAAATCGGTAAACAACTCCCTGATCTCGGGTACCGATGCGACATGATCAAATCGCTTCTGAATATCACGATCGCCGGCACGAATAGCGTCAAGTATATCTTTGATTCGACTGGTTTCAGGTGGTGTAGCCGGCAGGTAGCCCGGCGGATCATCGCCGGTTTTAGTCACCAGGCTATTCTGTTCCAGTAGATTTAGCACCGCCTCCATGGCATCAGCCTGTATGCGATAGTGTCGAGCCAGCCCTTCTGCGGTCCATGCGGGACGTTCTTCATAATAATGCTTGCCAATCAGAAATACCGCGCCCAATGCCAGGCGCTCTCTCAGCAAATTACTCAGATGCAACTCATGGTCAGTTGCAGACAGGTATTCAGGATTCTGAATATAGAACGCGATCACCGCACCAATCAGCATGATTAACCAGGAGACATACAACCAGATCATAAAGACGATGAGGGTTGCCAGTGCGGAATAGATTGCAGTGTATTTGGTGGAACCGACGACAAAGGAAGTGAATGCCCAGCCACTGGTTTCCCACAAAATGCCTGCGATAATGGCGCCAACAATTGCCGGAACAAAACGCACCTTGGTGTTGGGAATCAGTATGTAAACCACTGTAAAGGCCGCGATCACAAACACATACGGCACCAGGACAATGATTGCATCTAATACTGTCCCAAGTGTTTTGACACCTAGCACTTGTTGCATCACTTCGCTTTCCATGACAGTAGCCGTGATGCCCAAAGCAGAAAAGACCAGGACCGGGCCAAAGACGAGCACGCTGAGATAATCGCTGACACGCTCTGCCAACCGACGTTGCTGGCGCACGTGCCATGTATAGTTGAATGCGCGCTCGATTTTCTGCATGAGCGAGATGACGGTATACAACAACAGGCCAAGACCAATCGCACCAAGAACACCAACCTTCATGTTCTCGACAAAACCAAGGATATTGGTGACGATGACTTCACCACTTGATCCCAGCGGTGCCAGAAATTCTTTCAGTACTGGTTCGAGTTGGCCATAAACACCAAAGGCCTTCAGCACGGAAAAACTTAGTGCAAGAAGTGGCACTAGCGAAAGTAAGGTCGTATAAACCAGACTCATCGCGCGCAAGGTCAGTTGGCCACTGGCAACTTCACGACTTACCGCTATAAGAATTCGAGCAGAGACGATCAATCGCGCTCGCGCGTATGGCAGGCCCTCGACATCCACCCCCCATATGGTTTTGTCGACGAGCGCCTGAACCCGTTCTTTTATAGTTGTTGTCGCCACCGTTATGTCTGCTCTATTGCTTCCGTACCGGGACCTTGGAAAAGACATCATAACCGTGCTGAATAGCAAAAAGAAACAAGCTGACTCTTGCTATAATCACATGGCTCCCCCATTTTCACTGACATCATGTTCACTGTTCCGCCACCGTTATCGCTCTATATCCACACTCCCTGGTGTGTCCAGAAATGCCCGTACTGTGATTTCAATTCACACGCACTGCGCGATGAATTGCCAGAACAGGATTACATCGCGGCACTGATCAGGGATCTGGAACAAGACTTGCCTAGAGTCTGGGGCCGAACTGTGGAGAGTGTTTTTATTGGTGGTGGCACACCCAGCCTGTTTTCTTCCGAGGCCATTGCCGAACTGCTGTCTGCTATTCGTGCCCGCTTACCGCTGCAACCCGGTGCCGAGATTACTCTGGAAGCCAATCCCGGCACGCTGGAGGCTGATCGTTTCGAGGGATTTCATGATGCCGGTGTCAATCGGCTGTCAATCGGCGTTCAGAGTTTTAATAACGAACAGCTTGAGGCGCTCGGTCGCATTCACGACAGTGAAGCTGCCATCCGGGCATTTGAAGAAGCACGTAGTGCAGGATTCGACAATATAAACCTAGACCTGATGTTTGGTTTACCCAACCAACAAATCCGGGAAGCAGTCGCGGATGTCGAACAGGCTATCGCCCTTGCACCGGAGCATATGTCGCTTTATCAACTGACCATCGAGCCTAATACTGCGTTCGGCGCTAACCCACCGAACCTCCCCGAAGAAGATCTGATCTGGGAAATGCAACAGGCGTTGCAAGATCGTCTCTCAAAGGCGGGGTACGAACAGTATGAAGTCTCGGCATATGCCAAGGCTGGTAAACGTTCGCGCCACAATCTTAACTACTGGACCTTTGGTGACTATCTGGGCATTGGCGCGGGAGCACATGGCAAGCTAAGCGACCACGAAAGTGTTACCCGTATCTGGAAAGTGAAACATCCGAAAGATTATTTAAAACACGCCGGCACCGAACAAAGTATCGCAGGGCTGCAACAACTTACCGAAAAAGAATTGCCATTGGAGTTCGCTATGAACGCGTTGCGGCTGGTCGAAGGATTTCCGACGGCATTGTATGGTGAACGTACGGGTCTTGGTCTTGCTGATATTCTTCAGCCTCTAGAGCGAGCAGAATCACTGGGTTTAATAGTGCGCGACGCAGTGCACCTGCGACCCACCAAAAAAGGTCAGCAATACCTTAACGATCTTCTGGCACTTTTCGTCGATGAATAAAGCACAAAGAATCTTTCGGCGTTAGAATTGTCCAGATGAGCAAGACCACCGCATATTGGAAAAAGCCGCAGATTTTATTGGCTGTCGTTATTGCGCTGGCCTTGCTGATCAACCTTGTGTTGAAGTGGCCCGAGCGCCAACCACCAGCACCTGATGTCGACTTTACCCTTATTGATGGTTCCCGGCTGTCGCTAAAAAGTCTGCAGGGTAAGCCTGTGTTGGTCTTTTTTTGGGCAACGACTTGCAAGATCTGTATCGCCAAGACACCGGAAATGAATCAGCTCTATCGGAACCTGAAACCAAAGGGCCTGGAGATGATCGCGGTTGCCATGCCTTATGATCCACCGACACGCGTGGTGGAGTTTGCGGAGAAACTGGAAATGCCCTACCCGGTGGCCCTGGATCATCAAGCAGAAATAGTGCGCGCCTTCGGTAATGTAAAAGTTACACCGACCACGTTTCTCATAAACGTGGATGGCACAATAGCCTGGCGCAAACACGGCAAGTTGGATACCGATCGACTTGGCGTTACGATTCAGCAAATGATTAAGAATCCCGAGGCAAGCTTATGAAAGATTACTTCGTCGAGCAGGCGGACTATCAGCGTTGGGCCTGCGAGGAACTGTTCAAGTCAGCTGATTCGCTGACAGAACCCCAACGACGTGAAGATCAAGGTCTGTTCTTCAAGGATATTCACAAGACCGTCGATCATACGCTGATCGTCACACGTAACTGGCGAGCACGCCTTAGCGGTGACTTTGACAAAGTAACAGGCTACGACATATTGCTTTACGACGACTGGGGCAACCTGAAAAAGGCACTGTTGGATGAGTTTGTCGAGATTGGTCAATGGCTTTCCGAACAATCGGACGACTGGTTTGCAAGTGCGATTAGTTATCCGGGGTCAGGCGGTAAGATGAAAGAAGCGAAAGTCGCTGATGGGCTAATACATATTATGACTCATGCCGTTCATCACCGTGGTCAGGTTAGTGCCGTGTGCACACGTCTCGGTGCCGATAGCCCAGAAATGGATTTCGTCTTCTATCGCTGGCGTGCAGGGAAATAATTATGCTCTGGATTAAATCGTTTCACATTATCTTTATGGTCACCTGGTTCGCGGGTCTTTTCTATTTGCCGCGCCTGTTCGTTTATCACGCCATGTCGGATGACCAGATCAGCATTGATCGCTTCAAGATCATGGAGCGCAAACTCTTCTTCGGCATCATGACACCCGGCGGTGTTCTCACCATTATATTTGGTTTGTGGTTGTGGCTGGGTTACGGCATTGGCGGCATGTGGATGATGTGGAAACTGATACTGGTGCTGGTACTGATCGCGTATCACATCTATTGCGGCAAACTGATGCTCGACTTCAAACATGACCAGAATACACGTAGCCATGTCTTCTATCGCTGGTTTAACGAGTTTCCGGTATTACTGATTATTCCGATTGTTCTACTGGTAGTACTGAAACCATTTTGATTTGTCCGCTATGGGTCGAAAGTGGACGCTTTAATTTCCAAGCAATCATACGCATTAAACAACCAAAAACATCTATACCTAAAACGATTCCAAACCGGTTTTGAAATCTTTTGAATTATGGGGGCATAATGAGCTTCAGGTCATTTAGGTAACCCATAACTATGCGACGCATTATGGTGCTGAATGCCAAGGGCGGAGCCGGCAAAACCATGCTGGCGACCAACCTTGCAAGCTATTTCGCCTCGAACCACAAATCCGTGGCTCTTGCAGATCTGGATCCCCAGCGCTCCAGCCTCGCCTGGTTGTCTGCCCGGCCTGAAGACCACCGACCGATTCACGGTATTGATGGATTGGAAGGGCCGCTACGCGCTCCACGACACACCGACATCCTTATTATTGATACGCCCGCCTCGGTCTACGGCAAGGATTTAACAGCTCTCGTCCGACGCGCCGAAACGGTTTTAATCCCGGTACAACCTTCTGCAACTGACATGCGCGCGGCCGCCAAGTTTATTGACGAGCTTTTACATGTGGGCAAGATCTCGCGCAAGGAAGTGAAACTCGCTCTGGTTGCCAATCGCATGCGAGAAGCGGCCAAGGTTGCCGGCTTTATGGAGCGGTTTCTGCAAAGCGTGCATGTGCCCTTCGCCACGCAAAGCACAGAAATTAACGAAACACTGGAGGATTTCCTGAAAGGGATGAAGATTCCTCTGATTGCCGAAATTCATGACAGCGAAAGCTACTTATTAGCAGATGCCAAGGGATTGGGGATATTTGAGCTATGGGATTCGGATGCCCTGCGAGACAGGGAAACCTGGAAGCCTTTAATAAACTGGCTGGAAAGCCGCCGAAGCATTCCACGAATTCGTAAAAAATCCTGATATCAGGAATCTGTTGCCGCTTCGGCCTAGATCAAATCCATTGGATCCACATCCAGCGACCAGCGCACGCGCTTGGATTGCTTCTCCTGCTCAATGGCATCGAGCCACATATCGATAAAACCATGCAGTGGTTTTCTTTCATTTGCCTGCACCAGCAGTTGCGCTCGATAGCGCCCGGCGCGGCGCTCCATGGGCGATGCCACAGCCGACAACAACTCCACTCCTTCTGGCGCAATAGCACCTCCCATCGCCTGCGCTTTCTGTAAAAAGTTCAGCGCCTCACCGCTAGCTGTTGCTTCGGATCGCAACAAAGCGAAGTGGCAATAAGGCGGATAGTTGGCGGCTTCACGTTGCGCCAGTTCTTGCTCGGCGAAAAAACCGTAGTCATGGCTCTTCAGTGCTTTAAACACCGGATGGCCCGGGTGCCAGGTCTGGATCAACACCTCACCGTGAAGATCGGCGCGCCCGGCGCGACCGCTTACCTGGATGATGCGTTGGATCATGGTTTCCGGCGCGCGAAAATCGCTGCCGTAAATGCCCTGATCGGCGTTGAGGATGCCGACCAGCGTGATATTGGGAAAGTCGTGACCTTTTGCCAACATCTGTGTGCCAACCAGAATATCGACGTCACCCCGGCGAACCGACTCAAGCTTGTCTTCCAGCTCACCCTTGCGCCGCGTGGTGTCACGATCAATGCGCATGATGCGCGCATCGGGGAACAGATGCTCCAGTGCCTGCTCGACTCGCTCGGTGCCTTCGCCGAGGGGATGAAGATTGTCGCTTTCGCATTCAGGACACACCTCCGGCATTGTTCGTTCCGCACCACAGTGATGGCAACGCAGACGTCCACTGCGCTTGTGAAGCGTCATGCGGGCATCGCAACGCTGGCAGGGTGCGATCCAGCCACAGTCGTAACACATCAGAACCGGTGAGAAACCGCGGCGGTTCAAGAACAGAAGGCTTTGTTCCTTTTTATCCAGCCGCTCGCGTATGGCCTTTACCAGCGGATGGGATAATCCGTCGTTGACGGCCAGGTGGTTCATATCCAGCAACTCGACATCTGGCAAGCGTGCTGACTGCGCGCGCTCCGGTAGTTCCAGAAGTGAGTACTTACCTTCTTTTGCCAGGCGCAGGCTTTCCAGCGATGGTGTGGCGGAGCCCAGAACGATGGGCGCACCTTCCCGGCTGGCACGCATAACGGCAATATCGCGTGCGTGATAACGCAGGCCATCCTGTTGTTTGAAAGAGCCGTCATGCTCCTCATCGACGATGATCAGACCAAGATCGGCAAATGGGCTGAACACGGCGGAACGGGTTCCAAGAACGATGCCAGCACGGCCTTCTCGAGCATTGACCCAGGCGCAGAGACGTTCATTATCGGACAGGCCCGAGTGCAACACCGCGATGGGTACGGCAAAACGCTGACGAAACCTGTCTACCAGTTGGGGTGTAAGCCCGATCTCGGGCACAGCACAAGTGCTTGCTGGTTTGCATCCAGCGCCTTTTGCACCAGGCGAAAATAGACCTCGGTTTTACCGCTGCCAGTGATGCCATAGAGCAAATACGAGGCGAAGCCGTCATTGCCATTGGCCACCGCCTCGACTGCGCTGGCTTGTGCCGGTGTCAATTCGGGCTTGGCCCTTAATTCTTGATAGGGAGCGGCGAGACAATCCTCGTGGCGTTGAGCCACCCAGCCCTTATCCTGCAACTGACGCATGGCAGAACGCCAGCCTTTGGAGATTTCCCGTAAAACATCGACGCCCAATGCCCCTTCACCCGCAGCCAGGGCCTCGATCAGTCGGGCCTGCAAGGGTGCGCGGGTAAGTTCGGCGGGTTCAACGGCCCTGCCTTCCTCCGTCAGTGCCCACTTTTCCTCGCCAACGGCGGTAGCAGCATGGCCACGGCGCAGTAGTACGGGTAATGCCGTCTGCATGACCTCGCCAATCGGGTGATGGTAGTAGCTGGCCACCCAGCGAAGCAGCGCCATCAGGCTTTCCGGCAGCACCGACTCGGGATCTAACAACTCGCGGACGCTCTTCAGGCGCTTCGGATCGATATCACTGCCATCAGATACCCCCACGACCACCCCAACCAGCTCGCGTCGACCAAAAGGCACCCGCACACGGGCGCCAAGCCTGGCCTTCCCGCTCAGATTCTCCGGGAGCAGGTAGTCAAACGCTTTGCGAAGGGGCGCGGGGACTGCAACCTGGATGATGGTTTGCCGCACAGACATGGGGCGAATGTAACACAGCGCCGGTTAGCTACCGGTGCATATTAATGGTCTGTTTACATTACAAAGATAGAGCGAATTCGAAGCTAAGTGTGACAACTTGTTGTAACAAAACAGGAAGCGGATTATCCACAGAAGCTGTGGATAAAGTTGTTAGTTATTACTCTTCGCTAAATGAAAGTGCTTTTCATTAAAGGAAAATTGTTAATTTGATGAAAAAATAATCGATTCTTCTATTTCATTAAAAAACAATAAGTTATATCTTTTTCTGACATTTCTGACGGCAAGTGGGCAAAAAATCGTGGCGCTCATATCACACTTTTTTTGGCCTGCCTAGAGTTGTGAATAAAAAAATTTTCGCTTGTTGCTAAGTGTGTGTTTTCATTGAATTGTCACAATCGGCACTGGCTAATTATTTAGCACCCACGGAGAAGACAGCAGCTGATCCAGTAACTTCTCATCTTCGAGCTGTTTCAGAAACCAGCGTAAAGCGCGTCCTTTGTGCTCCGTACGCCAGGCGATAACACCAGAACCGCCTTCCTTATTCTCCTCAAC
>CAJICK010000125.1_pt1 | contig 13484 bp, 9 predicted proteins | sample 9199621 | NCBI WGS metagenome assembly CAJICK01 (sample SAMEA7708342, study PRJEB35096) | sediment metagenome | biome: marine neritic benthic zone biome [ENVO:01000025]; feature: sediment [ENVO:00002007]; material: shallow marine sediment [ENVO:03000034] sea grass bed [ENVO_01000059] ... | reverse complement strand
TCTTTAATCCATAGAGCGAATGGTGCCTGACGCATTTCCACACTTTCCAGCAATACCCAATAGAGGGCGATGAATACCGGGATCTGGATCAGAATCGGCAGGCAACCCGACATCGGATTAATCTTTTCGCGCTTGTACAGCTCCATCATTTCCTTGCTGTAGCGCTCACGATCGTCACCGTATTGTTCTTTCAATGCCTTCATACGCGGTCCGACCTTCTTCATCTTGGCCATGGACTTGTATTGCGCATTATTTAGCGGGAAGAACGCGGCCTTGATCATTATCGTAAGAACAATAATCGACCAGCCCCAGTTACCGATGACCTTGTTGATCGCGGACAACAACCAGAATAATGGTGCGGAGAGGAATGTTAGCCAACCGAAGTCGATGGTGAGCTCCATGCCCTCGGCCAATTTTTTCAGGTGATCGTTTTCTTTGGGTCCGGCAAACACTTCAATGCCAACGACTCCCTGACCGCCTGCAGCAACAGTCAGGGGTGCGGTGTGTTTGTAACCAATAACAAACTGGCCGCTGCGAGGACTGCTGGAATAGATTTGTCCCTTTTGTTCGCTCGACGGCATCCAGGACCCAACAAAATAGTGTTGCATCATGGCTGCCCAGCCGCCTGTGACATCACGCTGGAACGGACCTTCTTCCATATCGGAGAAACTGATTTTCTCGTACTTGTCTTCCGGTGTATAAATCGCACCGCCAGTGAAAGTCGGCAACATCATGAAGCCGGATTTTTCCTCTGGTTTCTGGCGCAAGAACTGGCCATACAAATAGCCTTGCCATTCTTTGCTACTGCGATTATTCACCAGGTATTCAATTCGAATAACGTAAGAGCCGCGATTGAAAGTAAAGCGCTTGGTATATCGCACACCATCCGGTGCACGATAATTCATGTCGACTACCAGTTTGTCCTGACCATCCTTTAATGCATATTCGGTTCTAACCGAACTAAAACGAGTTCGGTGGTATGGATAGTGTTTGCCATGGCCCACCAGGCCAGACTGAGCAACATAAAGATTGTTCCCCTCTTCCTGCATCAACAGGAATGGCTCTTCAGGATTCTTCAATGTCTCCGGGTGTTCACGCAAACCTAGCTGGCGGATATCGCCCCCGAAGGTGTCGAGTTCGACATCAAACATATCTGTTACTACGTGTACGCGCTTGCCTCGGTCAAGACCGGTGAGCACAGGGGTCGTTGCGGACGGCGTTGCCGTGGTCGGAGCTCCGGGCTTTGCGGGCGCAGCCGGAGCTGCGGGCGCACTGGGTGCCGAGGTGCCGGCAGTCGGTGCGGCAGGCGCTTGTGGAGCCGCCTCATATTGAGCCTCTTCCCAACGAAACCAGATCATCATCACGATGATCGCGGCGAACAGGATCAAAATTGAGCGCTGGTTATCCACGCTTCACCTCGTGATGATGACAACACTCTTTTTCGGGAACAGGATCGTATCCGCCAGGGTGCCAGGGATGACAACGCGACACGCGACGCAGAGCAAGCCAGGATCCACGACCAGCACCGTGTTTCTCTAGAGCCTCAATAGCGTAATGGGAGCACGAAGGATAGAAACGACAATTGGAGCCGAGAAAGGGGCTCAGTGCCCACTGATAAAAATGCAGGAAGTGAATCAGGAGTTTCCGCATTGCTTAATCAATCTTTTCCAGTGTCGTTGAAGTGATGTTGTTAGGGCGGAGGCGGTGGCACCAGCTGCGGCGACTCGCGCCACTACCACAATATCCAAATCGTCCAGTTCGGCCAATGAGTGTCGGAACAGTTCGCGTACCTGTCTTTTTATTCTATTTCTTACAACCGCCTTGGTTGAGACTCTGCGAGAAACTACCAATCCCAATCTTGGCCCTTCGCCTTCTGATGTGCTCGCGTAAACGGCGAACAATCGATCGCTTGAGCTGCACTTTTGACTAAAGACCCGATCAAATTGCGGGCGTTTGCGCAGCCGCCGCGAGCTTGGCAGCCCAAAGCGGGCCACAGGAATCAGGCGCTCAGACGAGCTCGGCCCTTGGCACGACGAGCACGAATAACGGCTCGGCCGCCAGGCGTACTCATGCGTGCACGAAAGCCGTGGGTACGTTTGCGTTTCAGCACGCTGGGCTGAAATGTTCTTTTCATGGTCTTGCCACCTTGTCTGGTTTATCCGCTTGCGGAAAGGCTGCGCACAGTACTGCTTTATAAGGAAATTTTCAATAGAAAGAAGCAGAAAAGCCGAAGCAAACAATCTGTGGATAAGTCTGTCGAGGTTGGGGTAGACTCACTCTCCTTTTTGACGCCCAACCCAAGATCAGACAACGCCCGTGAGCCAACCAATAATCTGGACAAAATGCCTGAATTCTCTGGAGGGCGAACTCTCAGACCAGCAGTTTAATACCTGGATACGACCCCTACAGGCGATCCAGGCCCCGGGTGGTTTGCGGCTGATGGCACCCAACCGCTTCGTCATGGATTGGGTACGTGACCGGTTCCTCGACCGCATCACGGAACTGGTCGGCCAGTTCAGCGACAAAGAGCAGCTACACGTATCCATTGACGTCGGCGATCGCCGCACGGTATCGACCGGCCAATCACAATCCAAAAAGACAGTCGGCGCGGTTTCCCGAATGGCCAACAAGGCCCCGGCCTCACTGATGCGGCTAAATAGCGACTTTACGTTTAATACGCATGTTGAAGGCAAATCCAACCAGCTTGCCCGCGCCGCGGCGCGCCAGGTTGGCGAAAACCCCGGCGGGGCCTATAACCCGCTATTTATCTACGGCGGGGTTGGTCTGGGTAAAACCCATTTGATGCAAGCGGCCGGTAATTTGCTATTGGAGCACAACCCCGAGGCCAGTGTTGCGTACGTCCATTCCGAGCGCTTTGTCGCTGATATGGTTAAGGCGCTGCAGCATAACGCGATCAATGATTTTAAAAAGCATTATCGAACCCTCGACGCCCTGTTAATCGACGATATCCAGTTCTTCGTCGGCAAGGAGCGCTCTCAGGAAGAATTTTTCCACACTTTTAATGCGTTATTAGAAGGGCAGCGGCAGGTGATCATAACCGCTGATCGTTACCCGAAAGAACTGGAAGGTATCGAAGAACGACTCATTTCTCGTTTCGGTTCTGGCCTGACGGTCGGCATCGAGCCACCCGAACTGGAAACTCGTGTCGCCATTTTGATGAAGAAGGCCAATAAGGAAAATATCGAGCTTCCGGAGGACGTCGCATTTTTTATCGCTAACCGGGTTCGGTCAAATGTTCGTGAACTGGAGGGCGCCCTGCGTCGAGTAATGGCCAGCAGTCATTTTACTGGCAGACCGATCGACATTGACCTCGCTACCGAGAGTCTTAAGGATCTGCTCGCTTTCCAGGAGCGCATGATTACCATCAACAACATTCAGAAAACTGTGGCGGAATATTACAAAATTCGTGTCGCTGACCTGCTGTCAAAAAGTCGGGCGCGGCAAGTAGCTAGGCCACGACAGGTTGCTATGGCTTTGTCGAAAGAGCTCACCAACCACAGTCTGCCCGAGATAGGAGACGCGTTTGGTGGCCGAGATCACACCACGGTATTGCATGCGAAACGCAAAGTGGCCGAGTTGATAGATACGGATACGCGAACCAAAGAAGATTACAATAATCTTATTCGTATACTGACCACCTGATTAACATGTGTGTGAATTGTGGATAGGCTGCTCTGTCATCAGTACTGATAAAGTTACTCAAGTTTATGCGCAGGCAACCCACAACACTCTTGACAGGGATGTCGACAGGGATGCTAACAAGGTAGACACTTGTATATAAGCTTCAAATCGACTTATACACAGAAAAGGTGTCCCCTAATAATTACTGTTATTGGTTTTATATAAAGAATATTAAATTAATTAAAAGACAAGGTGAGAAATGGAGATCAGTATTTCACGTGACGATCTGATCAAACCCCTGGGTCAGGTAGCAGGGGTAGTTGAACGGCGTCAAACCTTACCGATTCTTGCTTACGCTCTGGTACGCCAACAGGGTGGTAGGTTGAATTTAACCGGTACGGATCTGGAGGTAGAGGTGTTGGCAGGTGTAGATGTCAGCGATGGTACCGACGGTGAGATGACTATACCGGCGCGCAAGCTTCTTGATATTTGCAAGGGCTTGCCTGCAGACGCGAAAATAAAGATCAGCCTGAAAGGGGAAAAAGCGGTAGTTCGATCCGGCCGTAGTCGGTTTACCCTGGTGACCATGCCCACTACGGATTTCCCGGCGATCGAGGCATCCGAGTGGACAGAAACTTTTGAGGTCCCACAGAAGACCCTAAAAACCTTACTCGAAAATACCCAGTTTTGTATGGCCCACCAGGATGTGCGCTATTATCTGAACGGTCTTTTACTTGAGCTTGACGGTAAAACACTGAAAACCGTGGCGACCGACGGGCATCGTATGGCTTTGGCCGAGGTGGAGTTGGGAGAAAGTGCCGGGGCCAATCGACAAGTGATCGTGCCGCGAAAAGGCGTATTGGAATTGTCTCGTTTTCTTGAGGATAGTGACGAGACCGCCAAAATCAGCCTCGGTGTAAATCATATACGCGTCGAATTACCCCGTTTGACGTTTACATCGAAACTGATAGATGGCCGTTTCCCGGATTACAACAAAGTGGTGCCGGCCTCACAAAGCAAGGAAATACTGGTAGACCGCCAAACGTTTCGCGACGCGCTGAGCCGAGCGGCAATTCTGTCCAATGAAAAATACCGTGGCGTGAGGTTGGCGTTGGGCGAAAACACCCTAACCATCACGGCCCACAATCCGGAGCAGGAAGAGGCTGAAGAGGAAGTGGTAGTAGATTACACCGGCGAAGAGCTGGAGATCGGTTTCAATGTGAACTACATCATCGAGGCCGTTAGCGCCTTGGAAACCGATCAGGTGAAGTTGGGCCTGAATGATCCAAACAGCAGCTGCACACTGGTGGCCTCCGATACCGACGCGGCCCTCTATGTCGTGATGCCCATGCGCCTGTAGTTTGGCGCGAACGGTATGCCACTGGCATTTCTCGAGTTTTCCGGAGTTCGCAATCTTTCTCCTGGCCGTCTGACGGTCCACCCCAGACTGAATCTGGTGGTGGGGCCTAACGCCAGTGGCAAGACCAGCCTGCTTGAATCCATCCACCTGCTGGGAACGGGAAAATCTTTCCGCACCAGTCGTCTCGAAAAAGTCATACAACACGATACTGATACGCTCACGGTATTTGGGCGTTGTCAGATCGGAGCGGAAGAGGTGGCTTTGGGCTACCAGCGACGAGACGGGGAACACGAGATTCACATTAATGGCCAAAAAGCCGATCAATTAGCCTCATTGGCGCAGCGATTACCGCTCCAGATAGTATCGCCGGATACCCATTTTTCATTTCTAAAGCATGCTCGATATCGCCGGAGTGCTATCGACTGGGGTTTGTTCCACGTGGAACCGGAATTTTTCGATATCTGGAGCCGCTACCAAAGGCTGCTCAAGCAGCGAAACGCTGCGCTCAAGCAGGACGGGATCGCTACCGATGTTTGGGATGAATCACTGGCCGAAGCGGGCGAGCAAATTCATCAACATCGTAGGCGCTATCTGGGGCGATTGAAGAAATTCATCACTCGATATAGTGAGCAATTGTTGACTGATGCGGAAATGGATTTGCGCCTACGGTCCGGTTGGCGTCAAGGCGAATCGCTGGCGCAGGTGTTGTCTGAAGACCAGCAGCGTGATCGAGAGCAGGGATTTACCCATTCTGGCCCACACCGGGCTGATTTGGATTTAATGTTGTCAGGTTTTGATGCTCGCCAGGAGGCGTCGCAGGGGCAATGGAAACTGATGACTCTGGTGCTGCGTTTGGCGCAACTGGAGGACTTCGTAGAGGAGACCGGTCGAGACTGCATTTTATTGCTTGATGATCTGGCCGCGGAGCTTGATGAGCGCCGCCGCCGCATGGTGATGGCTTTGTTGGCTTCATTGCCACTGCAAATATTTGCCACGGCGACCGAACTTTCCCACCTGGACACCGACGCCTGGAGTGACCATAAGGTGTTCCACGTGGAACAAGGAGCAATTGTCGAGCAACACTGAAATACACATCTTCATGGCTGTAATTTCTGTCACGTCGCAGCACGAAAAATGCTAAAATTGTCTCCTTTTTCCGAACCGATTTTCAAAGCATGAGCAGCAAGCAACCCGCCTACGATTCACAAAGTATCCAGGTACTAAAAGGCTTAGAGGCCGTCCGTAAACGCCCCGGCATGTACATCGGTGACACCGATGACGGCACCGGTTTGCACCACATGGTGTTCGAGGTGGTGGACAACTCCATCGACGAGGCCCTGGCCGGCCACTGTTCGGAAATCCGGGTAGTGGTCCACGGCGACGACTCAATTTCAGTTTCTGATAATGGTCGTGGTATTCCCGTGGGCATCATGGAAGAGGAGGGTCGATCCGCGGCGGAAGTGATCCTCACCGTGCTTCATGCAGGCGGTAAATTCGACGCCAGCTCCTACAAGGTGTCCGGTGGTCTACACGGCGTGGGTGTGTCCGTGGTGAATGCCTTGTCCGACACCCTGCAGCTCACCATTCGCCGGGAAGGTAAAGTTCACCAGCAGATCTACCATCTGGGCGAGCCCGAGGCACCGCTCGGCGCAATTGGTGACTCTGACGACACCGGCACAGAAATTACCTTTAAGCCCAGCCCTGAAATATTTAGCGACACGGTTATTCATTACGACATTCTGTCCAAACGGCTACGCGAACTGTCGTTCCTGAATTCCGGTGTGCGCATCGTGTTGGTCGACGAACGCAGCGGCAAAGAAGATGTGTTTGAGTACGAGGGCGGCATCGTCGCTTTTGTTGAGCATTTGAATCGCAACAAGACACCATTGCATCCGGAGCCCATCGATATCATTGGCGAAAAGGATGGAGTTTCGTTGGAGTTGTGCATGCAGTGGAACGACTCCTATCAGGAAAATATTTTCTGTTACACCAACAACATCCCCCAGCGCGATGGCGGTACCCATTTGGCGGGTCTGCGCGGTGCCATGACACGCTCCCTGAACCAGTACATTGAATCCAGCGGCGCAGCAAAAAAGGCCAAGATCAACCCAACCGGCGACGATGCCCGCGAGGGGCTGACCGCGGTACTGTCGGTTAAAGTGCCGGATCCAAAATTCTCCTCCCAGACCAAAGACAAGCTGGTGTCTTCGGAAGTGAAGGGCATTGTTGAATCACTAGTAAACGAGCGCCTCGGTTCATTCCTGCAGGAGCACCCGTCTGACGCCAAGGCGATTACTGGCAAGATTCTGGATGCCGCTCGCGCAAGAGAAGCAGCACGAAAGGCGCGCGAGATGACGCGGCGTAAAGGCGCGCTCGATATCGCCGGGTTGCCAGGCAAGCTCGCAGATTGCCAGGAGCGTGACCCCAGTAAGTGCGAATTATATTTGGTGGAGGGCGACTCGGCTGGTGGCTCGGCCAAGCAAGCGCGCGATCGCAGCTTTCAGGCCATTCTGCCGTTGAAAGGAAAGATCCTGAATGTTGAGCGTGCACGCTTCGACAAAATGCTGTCATCACAAGAGGTGGCAACACTGATCACCGCCATGGGTACAGGGATTGGTATAAATGACTTTAATATCAACAAGTTAAGATATCATCGTATTATAGTTATGACGGATGCCGACGTAGATGGTTCACACATCCGAACCCTGTTGCTGACTTTTTTCTATCGTCAGATGCCTGAGTTACTTGAGCGTGGCCACATCTACATCGCACAACCACCGCTTTATAAGATTAAACGTGGCAGGTCCGAACGTTACATCAAAGATGATGCCGAGTTGCAGGAGTATTTGCTAAAGCTCGCGTTAGAAAATGCATCATTGGTTTACGGCAAAAACACCTTGTCTGGTGGCGAGCTGGCGGATCTGTGCCGCAACTTCATTCGCGTGAACGATTTCATCGATCGTCTATCCAGGCGTTACAGCCGTGAGTTACTGCAAACCCTGATGTTCATGCCACAGTTGACCACCGAATTGCTCGCCGATGCAAAGGCAGTAGAGCAATACACGGTTCAGTTGCAGCAGTCCTTGCCCACTGGTGGTGATGGTGGTGTTCGCTTCGATGTGAGTTTTGGTCAGGACAATCGTAGCAGCAGCCATGAAATCCTTATCGTGCGCAGTCATCATGGTTCGATCACCGAATCGAGATTGGACGCTGACTTTGCCGCCACTACGGAATACCAGAACCTGGTGGCCATGGGCGAACGGCTGAGCAAGATATTCGAGGCTGAAAACGTAGAGGTTCAGCGCGGTGACAGGAATATGGAAGTGACCAGTTTTGACAGCGCTCTCGAATGGTTGATGGATGAGGCCCGCCGTGGCCAGACGGTGCAACGCTACAAAGGCCTCGGTGAAATGAATCCGGACCAGTTGTGGGAAACCACCATGGATCCGACTGTGCGCCGACTCTTGCGTGTAGACATCGAAGACGGCGTTGCTGCCGATGAAGTCTTCACCACACTAATGGGAGATCAGGTGGAACCACGTCGCGAATTCATTGAACAAAATGCGCTAATGGTGGCCAACCTCGACGTGTAGTGCCGTTGGATTTTCCTGCCTAATGCAAGGTACGCGGTATGCTTAGGGAAAATTCCGGAATCTCTGCATCGAACTTGGTGCCGTCGTCCGCCACCATCTGGTAGCTACCACCCATGGTACCCACAGGTGTTTCGATAATGGTGCCGCTGGTGTAGCGAAAACCCCGTCCCGGCTCAAGATGTGGTTGCTCACCGATCACACCTTCCCCGCGAACTTCTTCGACCTTTTTATTTGCATCACGGATGATCCAGTGACGTGTTAGCAACTGCGCCGGAATCTCGCCCTCGTTCACGATAGTGACCGTGTAGGAAAAAACATAACGATTCTCGTCCGGATCGGACTGTTCTTCCAGGTACTGGGTCTGTACCGAGACCTTGATGTTGTAACGCGAATCCTGTGCGTCGATTGTGTTCATGGCGAAGCTTTAGGGTTGTGAAGGGTGGAAATTGTGCCGCACCCTGTCCATGGTTTCACCCTCGCATTTGTGGGCGTAATAAGCCGCGGCTGAAGATTCTATTTAATCGGTTGCTTTCTCTTGCATTTCACTGAAATGGCCGGGGCACCTTCAACATCAAGGCGTGCAGCCGTGAGTTTGCCACCCCACAAGCAACCGGTATCGAGACACAAATAGTCTTCCCCATGCTCGAGCCCCAGCGTCGACCAATGCCCGAAGACGATTTTTGTACCTTCGCTCTTTCGGCCCGGCACCTTGAACCATGGCATCAGGCGTTTGCCGACCTTGGACGGATGGCCCTTCTGGTAAAAATCGGCATAACCATTGGCATCACAAAAACGCAAACGCGTAAACACATTGGTGATCAGGCGCAACCGGTCCCAGCCTTCTAGCCACGGGTGCCAATGGTTAGGCTTGTCACCGTACATATGGGGAAAAAAATCGGCATAGTTGTCGGCCCGCAAATGTGCCTCGACATCGTCAGCAAGTTTCTGCGCAAGCCGAAGATTCCATTGTGGAAGCATGCCCGCATGCACCATGGTGTAACCGAGATCAGGATCAGTGTGCATTAACGGTTGGTGGCGAAGCCAGTCGAGCAGCTCTTCCCGATCCGGAGCCTTGAGTACATCCTTCAGCGTGTCGCTGCCACGCAGTTTGGAGTGGCCGCTAGCAATTGCCAGCAGGTGTAGATCGTGGTTTCCGAGTACGGTGATAGCCCTGTCGCCCAGATCTCGTACAAAACGCAAGACCTTGGCTGACTTTGGGCCGCGATTGACCAGATCACCCGTGAACCACAACTGATCATGGTCTGGATCAAATTCGATTTTGTCTAACAATTTGCGCAAGGGTTTATAGCAACCCTGAACGTCGCCAATGGCCCAGATTGCCATATGTAATTTTTCCTATTCGCGGATGCGTGAAACCATGCCGATGGTGGCCTGAACCAGGGCATCAATGGTGCCGGGCTCGCTCGCAGAGTGACCCGACTTGGGCACAATCTCGAGTTGTGCCAGTGGCCAGGCCTCCGACAGCTCAAAGGCATTTTCTAATGGACAGATGACATCATATCGACCATGGACGATATAGCCGGGGATATCTTTTAGTTGGTCGGCGTTGCGGACGATCTGGTCCGGCTCCAGAAAACAGTTATTCATAAAATAGTGCGCTTCGATTCGGGCCAGTGCGAGTGCCACATGGGGTGAGCCAAAATGGTCTACCACTTCATGTTTTGGTGTCAGGTTAGCGGTTCGGCCTTCCCACAATGACCAGGCCTTGGCCGACGCCATGCGCGCTACTTCGTCATCACCAGTAAGGCGCTTGTGATGGGCCTTTAGCAGGTCACCGCGCTCATCTTCAGGAATGGGGTGAACGAAGTCCTGCCAGTAGTCGGGGAAAATTCGGCTGGTACCGTCTTGATAAAACCACTGGATTTCTTTCGGTCGACACAAAAAAATACCGCGCAGTATTAGACCGGCGACACGTTCTGAGTGGGTTTCAGCATAAACCAGTGACAGGGTTGATCCCCAAGAGCCGCCGAACAACACCCATCGATCGATCTTCAGAAACTCGCGGATCTTTTCCATATCCGCAACAAGGTCCTGAGTCGTATTGTTTTCAAGTGATGCGTGTGGGGTCGAGCGGCCACTGCCGCGCTGATCGAACAGAATGATTCGGTACACATTGGGATCGAAAAACCGTCGATGGTAGTCCTCGCATCCCGCTCCCGGGCCGCCATGTACGAACAGCACCGGAATACCACGCGGATCACCACTTTCTTCTATATAAAGCTCGTGTTTATTGTCCACACTCAATTTGTGCGTTTTATCCGGGTGGATTTCTGGAAATAGCGGGTGCATTTATTTACCTGTTTTTATCATCGTGCTTTATGCTGTGTCAGGTTCCTACCTCACTCCAGGAACCAGCTACTATTATATAGGAAGGGCCACGAAAATCCGGGTCGGGGCAGATATTAATAACAACGATACCAAAAAACTGAATTCAATCTCAGCGCGAGTCAACTATTTTGCGTTATTGGTAAGTATTGCCTCTATCATAGGCGCTATCGCTTACCTTGTGTTGATCCAACAGCATACCCAACAGGATGCGCGCCATGAAGTCGACTCGCGCGGTCGCGTACTTACAAACGTGGTTGGCGAGCAGGTGCAGTTTTACCGGAGGATATTCCAACGGCTGTCAGAAAGGCCGGAGGTTGGTGACCTACTGTTTTTGCAAAACGAATCGTCAGCTGCCGAGTGGGCGAAAAACCAGAACCGGTTGTTGCCCGACAGTGTTGGTATGGCGTTAATTACCCGAGACGGGAAGGTTCTGGGTAATCCTGCGGAACATTACATCGGCAAAGAGTGTTTAACGGAGATGGGCAAGCGACTCCAGGGGGAAAAGTTGCCTGGCCCACCAATACATGAAGGTATTCCGAAATATGCCCATTTTGATTTAACCACATTAATTAGAGACGCCGATGGGCAAAGTCTCGGTATGTTGTTTGCGTCAATTTCCACCTCTGCAGTGAAACAGGCTATGTCTAAAATAGTTCGCGACGGCGAGGTGGTAGAAATTAGTGACGCACACGGCCACACATTTGTTAGTGCTGGAGGAGAAGACATCCTAAAAAATCCGGTTACCTTGGTGCGCCCCATACCGCATACAAACTGGGCTATGAAAATTTCTTTCAACGTCCCACCAGCCCCTGCTTTTTATTATTGGATTAGTGCCAGCATTATTTTTGCAGCGATTTTGTTTTCCGGCACCGTTATCTACCTGATTCGTTCTTTATCAAACGGCCTAATAGGCGAGATGAACAGCGTGCACTATGGCTTGAAAAAAATAATTACTGGCACATTTAGTGGTTTTCTGCCTCGGCCCAGGTATCAAGAGACCGCCGAAGTTCTGCCAGCGATAGAAGAGCTCTCAAATTTAATTTATAAGCGAAATCAAAACCTGACACAGATAAGCGAAACCGATGAACTGACCAAGCTTTTTAACCGGCGCCGAATTATGCATGAGCTTAAAAGAACGGTTTCACAAGCAACGCGGGAATTGAAGGCAATTGTGGTGCTGTTGGATCTTGATGACTTCAAGCCAATCAATGATGAGTACGGGCATGATGTGGGCGATCGGGTGTTAGTTGCGTTTGCTGATGCCCTGCTTGAAACCAGGCGAGGTTCTGATGTTGTTGGCAGGTTAGGGGGCGACGAATTTATCGCAATATTGATCGAGCCAGGCGAAGATGCAGAAGCCTGGTATAAGAGGCTCAACCATCGATACGCTGCGGTACTGGATCAATTGGGATCGCCCTTGAGTAGCCATAAGTCCACTATCAGCGCGGGCGCGGCGCTGCTTAACAAGACTTCAGCTTCTACAGTCGAGTCAGTATTAAAAAAGGCCGATACCGCATTGTATCAGGCAAAAAAGAACGGTCGTGCACAACTAGTTACCATTTAGGCTAGTTTCGGATAGAAAACTCTCAAATGACTTCTGATGCTGCTACTCCCGACCACATCGGCAAATACCAGGTCGAGCGCCTGCTCGGACGCGGTGGAACCAGTTCTGTATACCTGGCTCGAGATCCGTTTGGGAATCGCGAGGTGGCGATCAAGGTTGCGACTCCCGACGTTCTTCACGATCAGCAATTCGGCGCGCAATATCGAAAATTGTTCATCAACGAAGCCGGTCTCGCGGGCAAACTAAACCATCCACACATTGTTAAATTGCTCGACGCGGTGGTCGACGACGAGCAGCAATATATTGTCATGGAGTACCTGCCGGGCGAAACGCTCGAACAATATTGTCAGCCGGAAAAGCTGCTCGGTTTTGATCGTGTGGTAGATGTTATTTTCAAATGTAGTCAGGCGCTGGATTATGCGAGTCGTCAGGGTGTGATTCATCGAGACATCAAGCCCGCTAACATCATGTTTGATCACGAAGGTGACATCAGGCTTGCTGACTTTGGTGCTTCACTGTCACTTCGTTCAACGACAACACAGATCATGGGCGCTGTCGGTTCGCTTGCTTATATGGCGCCTGAGCAATTACGGGGGGAAGATGTCACTCATAAAAGCGACATTTATTCGCTAGGTATCGTGATGTACCAAATGTTAACTGGCCAACTGCCCTATCAAGCAGATAGTGAAGCGGCATTTATGCAAAAAATCCTCAACGAGCCAATGCCACTAGTGCGAGGTCGTCGCGTGGATGTACCCAAATCCCTCGCTGCTATCGTCCAGCGCGCGACTGAAAAATCGCCGTCCGACAGATACCCGACATGGTTGGAGTTTGCGCAAGACTTGAGCAATGCTGTTGGCGGGTTGCAAGCATATTCAGGGGAGCTGGATGACACAAGAAAATTCGGCTTGCTACGAAAGCTGGCATTCTTTGATGATTTTAGCGACGTCGAGCTGTGGGAAGCCATGCGTATCGC
>CAJICK010000006.1_pt1 | contig 13602 bp, 17 predicted proteins | sample 9199621 | NCBI WGS metagenome assembly CAJICK01 (sample SAMEA7708342, study PRJEB35096) | sediment metagenome | biome: marine neritic benthic zone biome [ENVO:01000025]; feature: sediment [ENVO:00002007]; material: shallow marine sediment [ENVO:03000034] sea grass bed [ENVO_01000059] ... | reverse complement strand
GGCAAATTTACCGTACAGAAAATGAAGGCCTTTGGCATACGCTCCACCGATATCGTCATCCCGATCAGCGCCAAAACCGGCATCATCAATGTTGGGCCCAATACGGCGAAACTGTATCAGGGTCGATACGCCGGCAATATGCGCATGGACGTGCGAAAAAGTTCCCCGCGTTACAGCGTAAACGAGAAGCTGACCGATGTTCAGCTTGGTCCGTTTTTGAAAGATACAGATATTTTCGACAAGTTCGATGGCCAGGGGAATGTCAGTGCCAGGGTAACCGCACGCGGACTCGATATGGACGACATTATCAATACCGTTAACGGCAAGGCATCGGTCTCGCTAAAAAACGGTAGTCTCTTGGGTATCAACATTTACGAAACCATTAATAGTAAGTGTCGTGCACTGCAGCAACCGGGAGCTGCTCCGATTAAGCAAGAATCAAAAAACATATCGACGCCGTTTGCCGATCTTAATGCAAGCGCTGTGATCACCAATGGTGTCATTACCAACAAGGACCTGTCGGTCAAAGGAAAATTGTTAAGGGTAAGCGGCAAGGGAAAGGTTAATCTTCCGAAAAAGCATGTCGACTACCTGACAAATATTAACTTGTTGGGCAAAACCACTTGCTGGACCACCCAGTTCGCAGTGGTCGTCAAAGGTAGATTCAACGAACTGAGCGCAGGAAAAATCATTGGCGACACGCTCACCTACGAGTACAAAAAACAAATCGAGCGAAAAGCTAAGAAAGCGCTTGAGGAAGAACTGAAGAAACGCCTGGGCATACCACAGAAAAAAGCAGCCCCAACGGCGCCACAAAAAAAGGCGCCGCCGCCCAAGAAAAGCCCGGAAGAGCAGTTAAAGGAAGAATTACGTAAACGTCTCGGTATCTGATTGCCCATTGTGACACCGAAAAGTTTTCAGCGCCGACTGCTTACGTGGTTCGACCGGCACGGTCGCAAGGATCTGCCCTGGCAACGAAATCGGAATCCCTATCGTATTTGGGTGTCCGAGATCATGCTCCAACAAACACAGGTTTCGACCGTCATTCCCTATTACAGGCGATTTCTCAAACGCTTTCCCAACGTCAAATCTCTGGCCGAAACGGATCTCGATGAGGTACTGCATTACTGGACCGGACTCGGTTATTACGCACGCGCGCGCAATCTGCACAAGGCTGCGAAGCTTATTCGCAATGAACACGGTGGCCGCTTTCCTAAATCCATCGATGACCTGCAAATGCTGCCGGGAATTGGTCGTTCCACGGCAGGTGCGATTTTGGCGTTTGCTTTTGATCAGCGCCACCCCATCCTCGATGGCAACGTCAAGCGCGTATTGAGTCGATTGTATGCCGTAAAGAAATGGCCCGGGGAGCGCGAGATCGAGCAGCAATTGTGGGCAATTGCTGATGACTACACACCTCAAACACGCACGGCAGATTACACCCAGGCGATCATGGATTTTGGTGCGACCCTTTGTAAACGTGGACAACCGGAATGCGAACGCTGTCCACTCACAAAGCAGTGTGCAGGCTTTGCCGAAGGCGATCCCGCGCGTTATCCGGTTGCAAAAAAACGCAGCCCCTTGCCGGTAAAGAAAATCACCATGCTGTTACTGATGAAAAATGGCAACGAAGTGTTGCTAACACGTCGCCCGCCGGCTGGGATCTGGGGCGGGCTGTGGAGCTTTCCGGAGCGGGCTGATCACAACACGGATGACCTGTCGCGCTGGTCGCAGGACACGCTGGGGCTCGATATCCAAATCGAAACTTTACTGCCAACAATCAAACACACCTTCAGCCATTTTCGGTTGCAAATTCAACCGGTAACCGCAAGGCTCGTGGGGGCAAGCGACACAATCATGGAGATGCCCGACGCAGTCTGGTATAAACTCGAGCACCCCGATACAAGAGGCTTTGCTGCGCCCGTTTGCAATTTGCTGCAGCAATTGAGGAATGAACAATGAGTCGAATGGTAAGCTGCATAAAACTCGGTAAAGAGGCCGAAGGTCTGGACTTCCAGCCCTACCCGGGCGAGCTGGGTAAACGTATATTTGAAAATGTCTCCAAAGAAGGTTGGCAAGGGTGGCTTAACCACCAGACCATGCTGATCAACGAGTACCGATTGAATCCACTCGATCCCAAGGCGCGCAAGATGATCGAAGAACAAATGGAACAGTATTTCTTTGGTGAAGGCACCGACGTCCCACCGGATTACTCACCACCATCATCCAAATAGTTTAACAATCAGGCGCTTAGCGAAGTCATGCATCTGGCAGCGGCTTTTCCTTGTTTTTACAAAGGCCAATGACTTCTCTATAATGCGCCGGCTTTCCGTGGCCGGGTAGCTCAGTTGGTAGAGCAGAGGATTGAAAATCCTCGTGTCGGCAGTTCGATTCTGTCCCCGGCCACCATCTTTCCCTTTTTTATCTTTTCTTCGCCTTCAGCCCTTTTTACTTTACCGGATTTCGTTCGGCGGCCGAGGTACTTTTTTTCGGCAAAAGTACCCAAAACCATTCGCTCCTGTCGTCCGCTTATCTCCTGCGCTTCGCGGAAAAATCCTGTTGGTCGCAAATCCAACTCGTCGGTCTGCCTATCGGCACCCTCGACTCGAACAGTGGGATTTGCTCCCGGGATTTTTTCTTGCGATGCTCGGAAGCTCCCGAAGTCGCAGAAAGACAAAAACCAATGGTATATTGAATATTCATATTCAATATACCCATGTCCGCTAACGACCCAAAGCAGACACTCACATATATCCGAATATGTCCGAGCAAAAGCCTGCCATTCTTGCACAAGCATTTAAGCTAGTTGCGGTGCTTGCTATCGGTATCTGGCTTATCTTTGTAGGTCAATATGCGAAGCTGCATTGGTTTTTTAACAAACCAGACGTATTGACATCATTCGATATATTTCTAATTGTTGTAACAATTGCTTTAACTATTGCTGGCTACTTTTTGGTTAAAAATATGTTTAAGAAAAGCAATCAAAACGACAGCTAATGGCCGAAAGCGGACATTAACTTAAATCAAAGCCGTAGTTAGTTTTCCCCGTAGACGCAGCCGAAGCCGACGACGAAGACCGGAAAATAGCGAGCCTCCTGTTGAGCCCGAGACAGAACGAGCGATAGCGAAGTTCTGGCCGGCGAGTTAGGCTCGCGTCGCCGGTTTTCGAGGAAGGCTGAGGGTAGCCCACAGGGCCAAGGACGTCGGGGTGTCTTTCTCTTTGGTTACTTTCTCTTGGACAAGCAAGAGAAAGTAACCTGCTGCCGGTCAGCCACCGGCGAATAGTAGTTAAGCGTCGCGAAGTGACACACTAAAACCTTCCCTCAGAAGTAGTGTCCCAACCAAAAACCAATAATAATGACACTCTATGAATCAACCCATCCTCATCGCCCACCGCGGATACACCGAACACTTTCCGGAAAACACCATTGTTGGTATTGGTGCCGCCATCGAGGCTGGCACCAAAGCAATCGAATTCGATGTCCAGTTCACTGCAGACCAGGTGCCCGTACTGTTTCATGACCGCGATATGCGACGTGTTTGCGGCGTTAAAGGTGCGATTCACGACTATTCATTAGATCAACTGCAAAACGTAATGGCGTCCGAAGCCGAACGGCTAGGCGACGATTTCAAGCATACACACATCGCCACCCTTGAAGAATTGGTGGACCTGGTCATGCACCACTCCAAGGTAGAACTCTTTGTTGAAATCAAACGGGTGGGTATCGAAAAATTCGGTATCACAACGGTATTGTCGCAATTGCATTCTGCACTGGCCCCCATACGAAAACGCTGTGTGCTTGTTTCCTTTGATCACAAATTCCTGTTGGCAGCGCGACGCAATGGCTGGACTAGCATTGGCGTTGTGCTGGAGAGATGGGTCGATCGCAAATCGCCAATCGTTAAAGACATCCGGCCTGAGTACTTGTTCTGTAATTACAAAAAGCTGCCTCGCTTTCGCCCCCTTACAAAGGGAAAAGCCAAACTCGTGCTATATGAAATCACGGACCCGAAACTGGCAAGCAAACTCGCCCGCCGCGGCGCGGATTACATTGAGACGTTCGCCATCGGTGAAATGCTGAAAGCACTAAAACCGTAACGAAGCTTCAGGAGAATGCGGCGCACCATGGACTCCTATGACATCGCGATCATTGGCGGCGGCATTCACGGCGTCGGAGTTGCGCAGGCAGCAGCGGCTGCCGGGTACAAAGCGATACTGCTGGAAAAAAGCGCGATCGCTGCCGGCACCTCCAGTCGCTCAAGCAAGCTTATCCACGGCGGGTTGCGCTACCTTGAAAGCATGCAGTTTCATCTGGTACGTGAATCGCTACATGAAAGGCGCACCCTGCTGCGTATCGCGCCCAATCTGGTACGGGCAACCCGCTTTTATATACCTATATATAAGGACACCACACGACGACCCTGGCTGATCCGCATTGGTCTTTCACTGTATGCGTTGCTTGCCGGCTTTCATCGTCATTCTTTATATCGGCGTGTGAAAAAATTAAAGTGGTTAGACCTGGATGGCTTAAACACAAAAGGGCTTCAGAAAGTCTTTCGGTATTGGGACGCACAAACCGATGACACGAAACTGACCGAAGCAGTAATGCATTCGGCCCTGTCGCTGGGTGCGATAAAGCGCTGCCCCGCCGAGTTCACCAGTTCGGTGTTTGAAAACGACAACTATCGAGTGAGTTACCGTGAAAACGGCGAATTCAAAGCGTTCGCATGTCGCGCACTGATTAATGCCGCCGGACCCTGGGCAAACGAAATCTTAAAAAAAGTCACGCCTGCCACTTCGATACTCAATATGGATCTGGTCCAAGGCACGCACATCATTATTGAAGGCGAAACCAGACAAGGTGTTTACTATCTGGAAGCCCCCAGAGATCGACGGGCAGTTTTTGTTATGCCCTGGCAGGGGAATACCATGGTTGGCACAACCGAAAATGACTTTGAAGGCGATCCAGCTGAGGTTCATGCACTTGAGGATGAGGTGGAATACCTGTTGGAAACATTTCGACACTATTTTCCGCATCGCCAGACAAAACTTGTTGGACAATTCGCGGGATTGCGAGTGTTACCCCATGCTACTGGCGCCGCCTTCAGCCGATCACGTGACACCACCTTGCACACCGATCCCCTATGCCCGGGACTGTTTACTGTTTATGGCGGCAAGCTCACCGGCTATCGCGCAACGGCTGAGAAACTGATCAAGCAACTGGTGCCAAGACTCGGACGGCGTCAGCGTGTTGCTGATACACGTACGCTCAGACTTGACTAGTTCTACTCCACACGCATTGTCTTGAGCATGGCTTTTAGCCATTCGCCATAGCGACGATGGATGTCAGCATTGTCTCTCGGTTTAAACCACTGACCAATATCGGTTTCCGGCCAATCCCGAGGGCAGTTGGCGAGCAGATACGCGGTACCACGCGCAGTCGCCTCGCGTTCCACCGGGCGATACACCGGCATGCGGCTAAGATCTGCCAGGCGCTGACAAAGCCCATCAAGCGCCGCGAGACCACCCGTTACCTGTATTTGTAATGGTGGTGAGGCCGTCTTTTGCATTTCTTCCATATTGACTCGTAACAGAAACACAACACTTTCAATAATGGCGACAGCTTTCTGCCAATCCTCCCCCTCGCCGACAAACTGGGACGGAAACTCGTGAACCCAGTAGGGTGCGCCGAGACCGGCGATACCGTTAAGAAACAGGGGCGGCTCATCATCACGCGTCAGCCATTCATCAAGATTTTCATACATCCCTTCGACATTTGAGTTCGCCTCCAGCCAGTCAAGCGCACTGGCCGCACCGTTTACCGTTCCCTCGGTAACGTAGGTCGATTCATCGTTCTTTTGCAGGATAACGCTGGTCAACAATCGTCGAGCAAATCCCGGGTAGTGGCCGGACGGGCGCGAGACAAACGCGCCCGTACCAATATTGATGTAGGCGGTTTCCGCCTGGATCTCGCCGAAGGCAAACAGGGCGGCAGACTGATCCCCGTTTAACAGTGAAAACGGAATGACATATTCGCCGACCTTCAATGTGCCGAATTCATAAATCGTGGGTACGCAACGTGGAAATATCTCCGGCGGCAATCCAAACAACTGCATCAGACCCGGGTCCCAGTCTCGTGTTTTGATATTCCACAACTGTGTTCGCGAGGCATTCGCCGGATCGGCAACATAAGGCTGCTCTTGCAGAAGGCGAAACACCAGAAAACTGGCCATGGGTCCCAGCGCCAGACGACCGGCCTCGAGTGCCTCCCGGACAGCCGGCACGTTATCCAAACACCAATGAAACTTGCTGGCGCCGTAGTGTGCGGTAACGAACAGACCGGTAGTACGATGCACCACTTCCTTGTCCAGCGGCAGCATTTCCAGCCAACGCGCAGCGCGACGATCTTGCCAGCTAATAATTGGCGTCAACGCCTCGCCGGTTTCACGATCCCAGCACACCAGGCTGGAGCGCTGGGTTGCCATACCTGCTTCGACGATATGTCGTGCTTCATTACCGAGCTGTTCAATGGCCTCAAGCACTGCATCATTTACCGAGGCCAGCACTTCTTCCGGATCCTGCTCTACCCATTCGTGCTCTGGTTTCTGCGTGCTAATGGATCGTTGGCCGCTGGCCTTGAGGTTGCCATGACCATCGTAAACCAACGCTCGCGTTGAATGACCACCCTGATCGATGGCCAGAAAGAGGTCTTGCTTGGAAGCGAATCTAGCTCGCGCCATTGAGGTATTTCGTCCAGTCAGTTTGGCCATCGCTAACGATAAACCAGGGATTGAGAATGTCTTTCTTGTTATAGCGTAACGGCTCGCCATCGAGGTCCGTTACGGTTCCACCTGCAACTTCCACGATGGCCTGGGCCGCTGCGGTATCCCACTCGGATGTCAGCCCCAGACGTGGATAGACGTCAGCAGCACCTTCTGCAACCAGACATAACTTCAGCGAACTGCCCATGCTGATGGTTTCTGCATCGCCAACAGCATCCAGGAATTTTTGCAGCGCTTCACTCGCGTGCGAGCGACTGGCAACAACGCGTGCCTTGTCTCCCTGGTAGGTTTGCACCTTTATGGAATCTACCTGGTCACCATCACGCTTGAACGCCCCGGAACCTGTGCACGCGTAATACATGACACCAGTTACCGGAACGTAGACCACGCCCAATACGGGCCGATCTCCTTCGATAAAAGCAATATTAACCGTGAATTCACCATTCCGTTTCACAAATTCTTTGGTGCCATCAAGCGGATCGACCAGCCAGTAGCATTGCCACGTGGAGCGCACACTGTAATCCACATCACTCGCCTCTTCCGAAAGCACTGGAATGTCCGGAGTTAACTGTTTTAGCCCTTCAACAATCGTGTGATGTGCGGCACGGTCTGCGGCCGTTAAGGGTGAACCATCGGCCTTGTCCTCGACACTAAAATCGGAATCATAGACCCTAAGAATTTCCTCACCAGCCCGTATCGCAATCTCACACACGGGCTCAAGAAAATCACAAAAATTTAGCTGATCCTGCATTAGTTTGATCCTTGCAGTAGATCGCGCACGATGTACAAGGCCGCAATGCTACGAGCCTCTGTGCACTCAGGGTGGTCGACGAGTTTTTCCAGTTCGCTCAGTCGCCAGGGCACTACCTCGATGGGCTCCGGTTCGTCACCCTCCTGTTTCTCTGGATACAGGTCTTGAGCCAACACCATGTGTGTCTCATGCCGGAAATAACCAGGTGCCTCGGTAAAAGATTTAAGCCTTGTCAGCTTGCGTGCGCCGTAGCCCACTTCTTCTTTCAGTTCGCGATTCGCGGAATCCACAGGATCCTCGCCATTTTCAATACGACCTTTAGACAAAGACAATTCATATCGCTCGGCACCGGCTGCGTATTCACGAATCAACAACACCGTATCGTCATCGAGCATTGGCACTACTAATACTGCTCCGTGGGGCGATCCGTGCATGCGTTCATACACAACATCAACACCATTCGGGAAAGTAATTTCCAGCTCTTCGACACGAAACAGTCGCGTTTTTGCGACCGTGCGGGTTTTATTGATTACAGGCTTGTTCGACATGTCGGGATTCGTTTATCGTAGATGCCATAAATTAACCTGTTTTGGTTCGCAGGCAAATCCCGGCCGTAGCCACTGGAGCACATCATGATCAGTATTGAAGAAGACCGCGACCTGTTGAAAGTCCATGTATTTGGAGAATTTACCGTAGATGACTTCAAGGAATTCGAAGATGCGATGACCGGCGAGCTGAAACTCACACCCAAGGTAAAACTGGTGCTGGATTTAACCCAAATGAGCGGTTTTACCATCGACATGGCCTGGGAAGACATCAAATTTACTCGCGCCCATGCTCACGACTTCCAGCGCATCGCCGTGGTCAGCAGCGATCAGTGGACGACCTGGATGGGCTGGTTAAATGGCCTGTTTACTGATGCTCAGCTCCAGGTATTCCGGGATCTGGAGGAGGCGACAACCTGGGCCCACGGCGCCTAAAGGTTTAGCCGGTCGGGATTACGGCCGCATACCTGTTTTAAGCTGCGTCGCCCGGTAGCGTCCGTATTCCTTCATGGAATGGGCATACAGTTTTACCTTTTCATAGCCCAGGCTGCGCAAGGTCAGGTAAGTCTGAGCCGCACGATGACCTGAACGGCAATAGGCAATCACCAATTTATTTTTGTCAGCAACTCCCATTGCTTCCAGTTCGGCTTGCAGATTATTGACCGGTTTGCGCACAAATCCCTGGGCGATATCTATTGAGCGCGACCACTCCCACCATTGTGCACCGGCGACATGACCACCGCGGCGCTTCTTCATATCACCGACGTATTCTTCGACGCTGCGAGCATCGATCAATGAGGTGCCGTTTTTACTGGCTTGATCCACATCCTCCATGCTGGCGACGTTGTCACGACCGCGGCCGTCGACTTTATAAAGCGCCGGCCTGGCTCTCGCTGGCGTGTTTACCACCTTCCGCCCTTCCAGGATCCACTTTACCAAGCCACCGTTCAGCACAGACACATCAGTGTGACCGATACGCTCCAGCGCCCAGAACAGGCGTCCCGCATTGAGTCCACCCATGTCGTCGTAAATCACCACATGTTTATCCCTGGTGATACCGAAATGACCAAGGCGCAAGGCGAGCTCGCTGTCAGTTAACGGCAGAGTTACCTTGTCTTTCTTACGTGGCTTGACGATAGCGTAATAAGGTAAATAGATAGCACCGGGAAGGTGAAAGCGATCGTACTGTGTCTCATCGGCCGCCATGTCGACAACAATAATATTTTCCTTATTCATGTTGGTGGCAAGCCATTGACCTTCTACCAGTACCGGTGCGGCCAGGACTGGCACAGACAGGGTGGCAAAAGTGATGGCCAAAGTAACTGTGGCGCGGATGAGCGACATCGATATAACTCCTGATTGGTTTGGCAGAAGTATAACAAAACCGGTGCTTGCGACTGTGGGCTGCTAACGTTAGATTTAAATCCAGTCACGAGACAAGCCGGTTAACGCCTAAGACACAAAACTCGTATGGTTTCCTGGGACGACATCGATACCGTCATGCTCGACATGGACGGCACCTTGCTGGATCTGCATTTCGACAATCATTTCTGGCGTGAGCATGTACCCATGCGTTTCGCCGAAAAGAAAGGCATTAGCCTGGAGCAGTCCAAGGACGACTTGAAAGCGCGTTATCAAAAAGCCGAGGGGACGCTCGACTGGTATTGTGTGGATTACTGGACTAACGAGCTCGGTCTGGATATCGAGTTGCTAAAACAGGAAGTGAATCATCTGATCGCCGTATTTCCCTACGTAGTCGATTTCCTCGATGCCATGCGAACACTCAAGAAACGCGTAGTTCTAGTCACCAATGCCCATGGCAAAGCGCTTAAAATAAAAATGGACCGAACACAGCTGGGCGGGCACTTCGATCGGCTGGTTTGCTCCCACGACCTGGGATTACCAAAAGAGCATTTACCTTTCTGGGGAAAACTACAGACAGTGGAACCGTTCAATAAGAATCGCACCCTTTTTATCGACGACAGTTTGCCGGTACTACGTTCAGCGCGCGCCTATGGTATTGCTCATTTACTGGCGGTAATTAATCCGGATTCGAAGGCCCCGGAAAAAGATGTGGAAGAGTTTGATGCGATTCGGAGTTTCCGCGAGATCCTGCCAAAACCTAACTGAGAAAAATTTTCTAGCCCCAATCGTCCGTGGCGGTTAGTAAATCATAAACCTGTTTTATTCCTTCTACGCCATGCTCCAGCATAACGTCCAGGGGTCGGCGATTCATCAATGACGAGTTCTCTGTAGTTGGCCACGCCTGAACAATGGCCGCATTCATTGGCAATGTGGTTTCGAGACTGTGCTGAATACCAAGCAGATATTTTGCTCGCGTCAACAATTCGCTCCCGTCTGGAATCGGCTCACCGTTGCGATAGCGTGTGAGTGCCCGCGCCTTGGTATCCTTCGGCAAATCCAGCAACGCGACACGCTGTTCAAGATCAAGGTCCCATTCATCAAACAGGTGCATTAACGCGCGGGCCAGCTGGCTGCGCTCATCGTCAGATAGAGAGGTCATAAGTGGTCACCCGGACTAGCCGGCATCCTTGGCAAATTTGGCCCAACGACGATCCCAGGATTTAAAACGCTTGCGACAATATTTGTCTAGCGATTCGTAGTCGGGAAAGTAAAGATCAAAGTCGTCATATGACGCCGGCGTATTAAATTCACAATCTTCATTGGAATGTTCGCGACAGATCTGCGGTCGAACTTCATAGATACCGCAGCGACCATCGCTGAGAATGTGTCGGCAACGATTGTTCACCAGCAAGTACCAGTCACCTTCGTCCTTGTACACTTGCACATCTTGGTGCGAGATCTGCCACAACATCGTGTCGAATTCTTCCATTGACCGTGGAGTATCCAGCTCCTGGGTTATGTAGGTGCAACAGGTGGTATTGGTGCAATAGCCGCACTTCTCTTCGGACGAGAGACTATCGGGATCAATCTTGATTGGGATTTTCTTGCGCATTTATGGTGATCAAGCAGACAAACGCCGGGCAGTGTATCAAAATTTGCTCGGAAAAACTGAATATCCCCCTGTGCATACGTGGTCTATCACTCCGCCATACTTGCTTGAAAAATGTTCCCAAAAGGATCATGGTAAACAGGTATTTGTCAGTCATAAAATGGCTTTGCTGAATACATTTAGGTGCGAAAAGATAGTTTCAATCCAGCACCAGCAACCCAACACAAGGAGAACACGATGGCCGATCACGTTTATAAAATTGTTGAACTGGTAGGTTCCTCCAGCAAGAACATTGAAGATGCTATAGAAAACGCCGTCACCAGAGCGGGTAAAACACTGAACAACCTCGACTGGTTTGAAGTGGTCGACACCCGTGGGCACATTGATGGCGGAAAAGTGGCGCACTACCAGGTGACGCTCAAGGTCGGGTTCCGACTGAAAGATTAATAGTACAGCCCTGAATCGATCCAATATTGAAGCGGCTTTACTCAGCGGCCAATCTACCGGAAGCCTATCTGATAAGGGATATGTTGGCGGAAGCAGGTATTCGCTCACGAATCCTGAACGAACATGCGCAAGGTGGAACTGGCGAAATCCCGTTTACCCAGACCTATCCGGAAATCTGGGTTGAACGGGAACATGATCTGGAACGAGCCAAAAGATTAATAAAAGAATACGAATCAAGCGATTCGACGGAAGCGTTTGTTGCCTGCCCACGCTGTGGTGAGCAAAATCCGGCGAATTTCGAAACCTGCTGGCACTGCGGTGTGTCTATCGACTAGTTATCGCGGTCGATGCTCCGGTGTCCACTGTTCAACTGGTACTGGATCTTTCTCCATCAGGTACTTGTAACTCAACCAGGCCATGAGCCCGATCCAAACGGTAGTCAATACACCGCCAATTAGTACCCAGTGATGTAGTTTCAATTTCATTTTTATTAATTGCTTAAGTACACCGATCATACTAATAGACCCCTTTAGCGTCGTCTATAATTGTTACTCCTGCACCATGCTTGAGTTGAGTCACTATGAAGCTATACCTTGCGCAACATGGAGAGGCTGAAACAAAGGATATTGATCCGGAACGGCCACTAACAACCAAAGGCCAGGAAGCCGTTTCCCGACTGGCGAGGCTGCTAGGCGATAGACAGCTGAAGGTCGAGCGTATTGTACATAGTGGCAAACTACGCGCTTCTCAGACCGCAAGTATTCTTGCAGCATCAATGGGTTCAGACATCGCGCTCGAAACTCATGGCAGCATTAATCCGATGGACATGCCCACCGTAATTGCGGAAGAAATCGGGCAATGGCAACTAGACGTCCTCATCGTTGGCCATTTACCATTTCTGGCTAAACTGGTTACGCTGCTCGTTAGCGATCACGAAGATCCCGCCATTGTCAGCTTTACTCCCGGTACAATGGTTTGTCTTGAGCAAATCGATATCGGCGAATGGCAAATCAACTGGATGTTGCGGCCTGAACTGCTGGAGCAAGAAACTGTCTTCAGTAACTAGTGCGATCCTGGCTATATGCTATCGAGAATAGTACTGCAGCGCCGCATAACACGGGCACTTCGCAGCCAATTCAATTCATGCGCAGTCTCGGCAGCGGGATAAGTAGCTAGCCTCTGAAACAGCCAGAGCACTTTTTGTGAAATCGAATCGGCGGGATCGCCCGAAACAAGCTTTGGTGGAAATTTCGGTCCGATGATACGCAATAACACCGCCAGAGCATGCGCGCCAATTTTTAGCGGCCTACCTGCTCCGGGCTGCATAACCAGAAAACTGAAATCCAGCAGTGGCAGAATCTTTTCTTTAGACGCCTGACAATAATTTATCAATTGCTGCTCGTGTTGCTCCGGTGTTAATAAATAAGCAGCGGCCATCCACAACAATGTCTTTTTGACATTCACTCCATCCTGATCGGCGAGCATCGTCTCGACAAGTTGTCGCAGTTCTTTTTCGTCGGCATAACGAAAGGCAACATCGAGGAGCTGGACCAGCAATTTCAACCGGCACTGCTTCCATCGTTTCAACAGGGTTAAAGACAGGCTGGACATAATCGGTGCGGCACTTTGTTCATGCAGCAGTGTCAGCAGACCCGGTAAATACACCGCGCCATGATCAATCAAAATTCCCCAGTAAACCGCCAGTGCAGCAGCGACTGATTCCGGTCGCTGCTCAACCGCTTTTAGATACCAGTTGTTTTCCAGTTCAGCCGTACTGGCAAAATAGAAACTTAATAAGGATTGCAGTCTTTCCTCTGGCAGTGCCAGGGCATCGTCCATGGCACGGTCGGCAAGCAAATCCATGCCAGCCAGTGCAATAAAATTGATCGGCTGCTCATTACCACGAGAACGGGCCACCGCGATTTCGGCAGAATCCGGAAGGGATACCCTGGTCACCACGGCAATAAATCCCTCAAGCACTGCATCGACCAGCTCTGCATTGGCAAGCTTGGCAACGCGCTCTACTGGTGACAGTTCCGCCCCGATATTCATGAACAATCCCAGATAGGCGCGGGCAAACTGCTCCAATGCAGGTATCGAAT
>CAJICK010000105.1_pt1 | contig 13656 bp, 10 predicted proteins | sample 9199621 | NCBI WGS metagenome assembly CAJICK01 (sample SAMEA7708342, study PRJEB35096) | sediment metagenome | biome: marine neritic benthic zone biome [ENVO:01000025]; feature: sediment [ENVO:00002007]; material: shallow marine sediment [ENVO:03000034] sea grass bed [ENVO_01000059] ... | reverse complement strand
TATGACCATCATGGCTCAAGGGTTATTCGTTATTTTTCTCTGCGCCAACAGCGCGTCCATCGCACCAATCAATTGCGGCAGATCCTCGCGCTTAGGTCGAACATTTGTATGGGCATAACCTTTGATCAGAAACAGCCTCACCTGATCCGCCGGTAGCACCTTCGCCAGCGCAACGCTTTCTGTATAAGGAATCATGATGTCGCTACGTCCGTGCAGCAGGATCACGTCCGCCCGCATTTGCGAAAAATCATGGGCAGAAGGATTAATGCCGTCGATTTCACGACGCATCCTGAGTGACAGCTTGTCAATCAACGCCGGCACCCGTTTAGGTTTTTCATTAACCAGTAGGTCAAACAATGCCTGGGCATCTGGCGCGAGATTGTCTGGCACCATATCAACAGCATAAGCGTTTTCATCACTCAACCCTTTGAAATAATCTCGCAGAGTCAGGCGATCTTTGGAACGTTCCACAAGGTCGGTGTTGGAAAGTGTAAATACCCATTTGAGATATGGATCCGGATAGCGGTATAACCACCTGCCTTTCTCTCCTTCGCGGTAATAGCCGGTGGTAAAGTAAGTAACCAGGTTATTCACGTTAAAATAGCCACCGAAGCTCATCACGTATCGCACTTGTTCCCGTATATCGGGTTCCAGGGCAGCGAGCATGACAATTCCGCCACCATAGCTAAAGCCAGCAATCCCCGCTCTTCCCTCTGGTATCAGATCAGACCGGGAAATGAGATAGCGAAACGCATCAGCTACCTCGCGCACATCATCGGCGCGAGTATGGTAACGCCGCAGGCTCTCGATTTCGGGTACCAAGACCGCAAAGCGCAAGCGCGCAAAAGTTTGAGCCACGCGGACCAACCGAATGTCATCCTTGCCCTGAGGCACCACACCCGGAACCAGCACAATGCCAGCACGTGAACCTTCGGGTGATAAATAAAGATCGCCGGTGTGACGGCGACCTTCGACGGTATATTCGACTGTGCGTCGTATCGGCCTAGAGGTTTTAGCCTTCAGACGGCTAAATTCTTCTCCCGCGACAATGTCTTCAAGCGCCAATGCTGATTCCGATTCACCTAGTTCCGGCGCCGCACAACCAGCCAGTAAAGTAACCAGTACAAGCATGATGGGAATGGAAGAACGGGAGAACAATACCAGGGACCTCACTGACAGGAATTCCATGAAGAATAAATCAATTTACCCCGCCCTCGCTTGCTTGAACCTTTATACCTTTTATTAAAAGCCAGAAGGTCAGTGACAATTCGCCAATAATTCCAGGCACGATAACAATCAGTAGAAATATATCTTTGTAGTCGTCGTAGCTGGGTAAAAGGAAATTGGCAAAACTATCGATGAGATAACCGAACGCTGCGACGACCAATAAGATGCCGATAATTCCAGGAACGTAGCTCGATTTGATAATTAAATAGCCCAGGAAAAACAGATGAAGACCAAAAAACACCAGCCCAACAAGCCAGGTGGAGTTAAACGCGTCGAGCAGTAACATCACCTGCGCATACAACTGGTCTTTATTAAAAACCGTTAGGTAATCTGCCCCACCAAGCAGTTCCAGGACGCCAAAAAGATGGTACAGGGCGACGCCAAAAATGGTGGCATTCACTAGCCTCAGCCAGGCTGCCAGCAACGATAGATCCTTGTTGACCGGTTTGAACAAAAGATAGAGCGCCCATACCAGTACCACATCAAAAATCACCATGATGAGGAAGCCAAAGATGCCGACACGAAACTGCATCCCGTTATCCATGATATTGGTGGCAGTAGACGTTGCGTCGCCCGGTACAACCAGGCTTTCAAGCACGAAGAAGTTGGCAAAGATACCGGTAATGAAAATGATGAGGTACCCGGACCCTGCGATTCTGGCAATCTTGTTCAGTGAATCCACTTTATTCTTCCTTTTTATTATTCATCTTGTTAAAACATTTGAACATATTTGAGCTAAAAAAAGGCACCAGTCAAAAGACAGAGTGCCGATGTGCTAAAAATTATTGGACAGAGTCTGAAAGGAATAAAATTAATTCTAAATCCGGTGAAAACCGAAACCACCGCAAGAGCTATGAGGCAAATTGCAGTAACGATATAAACGCTTATCGAAACAACCGACTCTGCATCAATAAAAGTCACTACCAAAACAAGCGCCCCAATAAAGATCAGAGCGATGCCCTCTATAATCCATTCCATGGTGATAATACGTTTGTTATCTACTGATATATCACCAAATCCTGCAACCACTGATCCAGTTGGAAACAAATGCGAAATGCCCCAGACAAATGGTAAAACTGCACCGGTGTAAAGAAGGATTTCGTTCATCATTGTAATGCTCCTCCATAACAAGTTGAGGTCAGATATCGATAATTCCCAAACTAAAAGGAAACTGCGTTCCGACCCCAGTTTTTTGTGGTCAGCCCGATAAATACATTCTTAGCACTTCCTCGCCACTATCCATTGGGCCTTATCCTTTTTATCCAAAATCCTGGTTTCTGCAATATCAAAATTGCTCGCAACCACGAAAGACTCTAGCCCCGCGATCGTTAAGCTCAAGATTGGCGGCACCGCGCCCAGCTTTTGGGCGGAGTTTATTAATGCCCTGAAAAGCCAACCCCGCTCACCGAGACAGGGCGTTTGTGAAATCAATAATCCCCCTGTTGGCAATAAGTGATTGAGCCGGGCCAATATCCTGGGAAGATCTTCTACCAAATGAAATATATTGAACGCAATAATAGCAGTGAAAGAATTGTCAGCTAAGCCAGGATCAAATACGTCCACCTGATTAAAACTGACATTATTGACCTGCCGAACGCGCGCCTTTTGCTTCGCAAGCTCGATCATAGCTTCCGACAGGTCAATTCCATGAACCTGTTGCACATGAAGTGCGAGGTCGAGACTGTATTCACCCGAAGCACAGCCGAAGTCCAGCACTACGTCCGATTCTGTTAACAATGACAGCGTGCTAGTGATGGAATTGTCGTAACCTGAACCGTGTTTCTGGACACTGTCGTCATACCGCTTCGATCGTGTGTCCCAGAACGTCTCATCCTGAGGCATTCGCTATCTCCTTCACTGATTTAGGCTATTCACTTTTATACGTGCCAGTTCCCCTTTGACACGAACGCGCCTACTCACTTGCAGTCGCCAACTCTCCGCGAAGTGAAGGTGTGCTTCATCACCATCGAACCCGTGGGTCCACCGTTCATGGTCATGGTAAAGTGACCGCGACTGGTATTGCCGCTGTATACAGCCTCACCCTTGCCTTCGGAAATAACACCCCGGTTATCACAACGAACGGTCCAGCGAATTTTGGATTTGCTCACACGCTCATGATTCACCTTGCAGTTGTTCTGCGGGCCGCCGGGATCTGGTACGAATTCAGTGTCAGACTTGCGCACGCAATGCCGGCTGGTGTGTGGCGCCATGCTGGGCATACCAGCGGGCATGTTCTTCATTTCGGTTGTGGTGGTGGTCTCCCAGAGACCCGGTTGGAAGTTGTAATCTGCTGCATGGGTCGTGGCCAGAAAACCAAACAGGCTGATCAACATTATCAACGAAAACATTCGCTTCATTTGTGACTCTCCTTAAGCGGGCGATGCCAAAATATCGGGAGAAAAGAGACGTTAGGAGATTCACCGCCCTCTATGACTTGTGCTATTCAATATATGAGAATGCACCGTTGGAAACAAACTAGCAATTAGTAAATTGCTGGCATGGCGGCCGTTGCAGCCGCCTGACATCCACTTACTGGCACTCCTTGAACAACAGGCTCTGGCAGGTCTTGCAAACTTCTTTGTCCAGACGTTTGTAAATCTGGCGAATGGCCTCGGTCTTGGTATCGAAGAAATGAACCCCACCGACCTTCTTAACGAAGCAGGTCTTGGCCGCGAACTCATATACCGAAGCCTTAAGCCCCACGAAGTACAGACCGCCACCCTTCTGCTTCAACCGGTTGTTTTCCGCCACGAGCGCCTCGGCACTGGCGAGATCGATAAAGCTCACACCACTGGCAATAATAAGGATGTGGTAGATCCGCTCGTTCTCGCAAATATGGGCGATGCGCTCCTGCACATGATTGATTGAACCGAAATAGATCGACATATCGATACGAATGATCTTGAGCTGCGGGCATTGCTTCAGCGGCTTCTTCTGTATGTTGATGAACTTACGTTTACCGGTCTCGGGATCGGTATCGAGCGACATTGTCGGAATATTCGGTGTCGAGGTCTTCGCCAGAAAGAACAGGATCGACAACAATACGCCGAGGTAGATGGCAAACTCCAGCTCGAGGAACAATGTGGCGAAAAATGTGGTAAGCAGTATCGCAGTTTCCGAGCGACTGAACTTGAACGTGTTGCGGATGTGATGAAAGTCGATCAGCTTATAGGTCACCAGTAAAATCACACCTCCCATGGCCGCGACGGGCAGGTAGGCCGTGAGTGGTGCGATCATCAACACGATCAGCATCAGGAACATGGCGGCGAAGATGGCCGACATCGGTGTGCGTGCGCCGGCGGAATAGTTGATACCGGAACGGGTAAAAGAACCACTGCCGGCATAACTTGAAAAGAAACTGCCGACGACATTGGAAAGGCCCTGGCCGACAAACTCCTGGCTGGAGTTGATGCGCTGATTTGACTTGGTAGCGACCGCGCGCGAGATGGACACGGCCTCGATCAAACCCAATAGCGCCACCGCAAATGCCTCAGGCGCCAGTAATTTGATCGTGGCAAAGGTAAACGTCGGGTGCGACAGCGGTGGCAGGTGCGCCGGGATTTCGCCCACTAGCGGAATGCCTGTGCCGCCCGCGTCCTTCAGCAGCAGCGCCACCAGGCTGCCGACCACCATGCCGATAAGTAAATTTGGCGCCTTCGGCAGGACTTTCTTTATGACCAGTGCCGAAACCAGGGTGGCCACGGCAATGGCAACAAGATAGAGGTTGATATCGCCCACCTCCTGGTAAATATCCACCCAGGTATGCAGGAACGATTCGCCCTTGGGTATGTACACACCCAGGATGTGTTTCATTTGGCTGGTGGCAATCAGGATGGCAGCACCGGCCGTGAAGCCAATGACTACAGTGTGCGAGACAAAGTTCACCAGCGAGCCCATGCGTGCGAGGCCAAAGGCAAGCTGGTAAACGCCTGCGAGGAAGGTAAGCGTCAAGGCCATGGAAATAAATTCCGGTGTACCGGGTTGTGCATGGTGACTGACGGCGGTGAATACTACGATCGAAATGGCCGTGGTCGGGCCCGACACCAGGTGAAATGACGAACCGAAGAGTGCCGCGACAATAGGCGTGACCATGGCCGTGTACAGACCATACTCCGGCGGCAGGCCGGCAATGGTGGCGAAGGCAACACCCTGCGGGAGCACGATAACCGCACCGGTAAGGCCGGCAAAAAGATCGGCCTTGATGGAATCTTTCGATACAAGCCTAAACCAGGCCAGAAAAGGAAAGAGCTTGCTTAACTTCATCGGGTTTTCCGGAAAAAAATGACAGAATGAGAGTGGATTCACTCCCTCGTACCTGATCAGTTTCGGAATGGGCGGGAACACGGTCACCTGCCCGGACCTCTCCTGGAAGAAGAGACGGTCGAATCAAAGAGGTGTAACTATATCACTTAAATCTATCCTCTGAAGGAGAAGAGGTTCAGCGTCAACCTACCCAGACCCGCGCGTTACGGAACATGCGCATCCACGGGCTGTCTTCACCCCACTCGTCCGGGTGCCAGGAGTTGGTGACAGTCCGAAAGATGCGCTCCGGATGCGGCATCATGATGGTAAAGCGACCATCGGGCGTGGTTAAGCCCGTAATGCCAAGCGGCGAACCGTTGGGATTCTGCGGATACATTTCGGTCGGGTTGCCCGCGCTATCCTCAAAACAAAGCGCGATCTGTTTGTTCAGAATAGCCTGCTTTGCATGACCGGGATCGCGGAACTCAGCGCGGCCTTCACCATGGGCCACTACCACCGGCATGTGCGCGCCATTCATGCCCGACAGAAACGCGGAAGGATTCTCCGGCACCTGCACCATGGAAACACGTGCCTCGAATTGTTCGGAAGTATTTCTGACAAAGTGCGGCCACATCTCGGCACCCGGTATGATGTCGTGCAGGTTCGACATCATCTGGCAACCGTTGCACACACCTAGGGCGAAAGTGTCTTTGCGCATAAAAAAGGCCGAGAACTCGTCGCGTGCACGAGAATTAAAGAGAATCGACTTGGCCCAGCCTTCACCGGCGCCAAGGACGTCACCATAGGAAAAGCCACCGCAGGCAACCGCGCCCTGGAAGTCTTTCAATGAAACGCGGCCATCAATGATGTCACTCATGGTGACATCGACGGAAGTAAAGCCGGCGCGATCAAAAGCGGCAGCCATTTCTACCTGGCCGTTGACACCTTGCTCTCTCAGGATCGCCATTCTCGGGCGTTCGCCAGTGGCGAAAAACGGCGCGGATATATCATCATTGGGATCAAACGTGAGCCGCGCACTCAGACCCTTGTCTTCGAAATCAAGCAGTCGATCGAATTCCTGTTGCGCACACTCCGGATTGTCGCGCAGTGCTTGCATCTGGTAAGTGGTCTCTGACCAGGCACGCTGCAGGTTGACGCGCGAATCGCGGAAGATATCTTTCTTCTTGTATTGAATGGTAACGCAATCGTCACTCGTGATACTGCCGATGAAATGAGAATAACGAGCAAGACCAGCTTTCTTTAAGGCACCTAAAATCCCTTCGCGGCGATCACTCGGGACTTGCAGCACCGCACCCAGCTCTTCATTGAAGAGGGCTGCCACCGAATCGCGACCAAGTGCGGCGATGTCTACTTCCACACCTACTTTGCCTGCAAACGACATTTCACAGAGTGTTGCGAACAAACCGCCATCGGAGCGATCGTGATAGGCAAATATAAAACCAAGCTGGTTCAGGGCCTGGATTACATGGAAGAACAGACGCAGCACACGCGGGTCATCGACGTCCGGCGCATCGTTGCCGATCTCACCATAGACTTGGGCGAGCGCCGAGCCGCCCATGCGGTTGCGCCCTTTTCCAAGATCGAGCAGTAACAAATCGGTATCGCCCTTATCTGTACGCAGTTGTGGCGTTAAGGTCTTGCGCACATCCTGCACCGGCGCAAAGGCAGAAATAATCAATGACAAGGGCGCGGTCACCGACTTGTCTTCACCCTCGATGTCTTTCCATACTGTTTTCATCGACATGGAGTCTTTACCCACCGGGATCGAGATACCCAGTGCCGGGCACAGCTCCATGGCCACGGCTTTCACCGTATCAAACAATGCTGCGTCCTCACCTGGGTGGCCGGCAGGCGCCATCCAGTTGGCAGACAGTTTCACGTCCGGCAGTTTTTCAATGCGGGAAGCGGCGAGGTTGGTGATAGCCTCACCGATCGCCATACGGCCACTGGCGGCGGGATTGATCAATGCTAGTGGCGTGCGTTCACCCATGGCCATGGCTTCACCGGTATAGCCTTCATACCCGGTCGCGGTGACGGCAACATCGGCCACCGGTACCTGCCACGGACCGACCATCTGATCGCGACATACCATGCCAGTCACACTTCGATCGCCAATGGTAATCAGAAACGATTTGTTTGCGACAGTTGGCAGACGCAACACGCGGTCGGCGGCTTCTTTTAGATCGACACCCTTGGTGACGAATTTCGACAGCTTACGTTTGATGTGTTTAACGTCGCGCGTCATCTTCGGTGGTTTGCCGAGCAACACCGAGAGATCCATATCGATCGGCCTATCCTTGCGTACGGCCGCAGCACTATTTTTTATATCACGACCTTTGAAATGGCTGTCTTCCACCAACAAGTGTTGTTCTTCGGTCGCCTCACCTACCACGGCATAGAGGCAACGTTCGCGTTCGCATAAATTTTCAAAAATTGGCAGGTCTTCTTTCGAGACGGCTAACACATAACGTTCCTGCGCCTCGTTACACCAGATCTCCATCGGCGACATGCTGGTCTGGTCATTGGGTACATTGCGCAACTGAAAATGTCCGCCGCGTTCGGCATCGTCCACCAATTCGGGCAGCGCATTGGATAGGCCGCCGGCACCGACATCGTGAATGGAGATGATCGGGTTGTGCTCGCTCATGGCGGTGCAACGATCGATCACTTCCTGGCAACGACGTTGCATCTCGGCATTGCTGCGTTGTACTGAGGCAAAGTCGAGGTCTTCGGCACTGGTACCGGTTGCCATACTGGACGCGGCACCACCACCGAGGCCAATCAACATCGCTGGGCCACCGAGCACAATGATTTGTGCGCCAGCCGGAATCTTGTCTTTGAACGAGTGTTGTGCGCGCAGGCTACCCATGCCACCGGCAAGCATGATCGGTTTATGATAACCACGCACCTCGCCCGCCACTTCTTGTTCAAAGGTACGAAAGTAACCGCCGATGTTGGGGCGACCAAATTCATTGTTGAAAGATGCGCCACCGATGGGACCTTCGAGTATGATGTCGAGCGCACTGACGATGCGCCCCGGCTTGCCATGGTCTTGCTCCCACGGTTGTTCCGCACCGGGAATACGCAAGTCGGAAACGGAGAAACCGGTAATGCCTGCCTTGGGCTTGGAGCCGCGACCAGTGGCACCTTCGTCTCGAATCTCACCGCCGGAGCCGGTAGCAGCACCCGGGTCAGGCGAAATCGCCGTTGGGTGGTTATGAGTTTCGACCTTCATCAGGATGTGCAGTTCATCCTGGTAACTGTGGTACTCGTGGGATTCGGGATCGGGGAAGAAACGGCTGGCGTTGGGCCCCTCAATGATCGCCGAGTTATCGGCATAGGCGAGCACGGTGCCACCCGGGTTTTGCTCGTGGGTGTGACGAATCATACCGAACAGTGATTTGTCCTGCTTCTTACCATCGATGATCCAGTCGGCATTGAAGATCTTGTGACGGCAATGCTCCGAGTTCGCCTGCGCAAACATCATCAATTCCATGTCGGTGGGATTGGTGCGGGCCTTGGCGAAGTTCTCGACCAGGTAATCGATTTCATCGGAAGATAAAGCCAGACCCAACTCAACGTTGGCCGCGCTCAAAGCCTCGGCGCCACCCTTAAGCACGTCCACTACCTTGACTGGTGCTGGTGTCGCTTCCCTGAATAGCGCATTAGCATCGTCCAGATCGAACAGTACTGATTGCGTCATGCGATCATGGATCAGTGACAACAATGCTTCCTGTTCTGTCTCGTTTAACGCGTCACCCTTGGTAACAAACTGCCAGCCGATGCCGCGCTCGATACGAATGAGTTTGTTCAAGCCACAATGGTGCGCAATGTCTGTCGCCTTGGTAGCCCACGGTGAGATGGTGCCGATGCGCGGTACCACCAGGGCATCGACTTCATCCAGCGTTTCGTCTTCGAGCTTCGGACCATAGGTTAAGAGTCGCTTGAGCACGTCGTGTTCTTTGCTGGTCAACTCCTCTCGGCTGGCGGCGATATGGATAAAGCGGGCATGGATCTCGATGACCGACGGCACGACGGCCTGGATATCGGCCAGGAGTTTCTTGCGACGGAACGGTGACAACGCAGCCGAACCAAACAGATGCATCACCTCACACACGATGACGCTGCTTTCGGTTTGGCTGCTTTTTTTATTACTCATTATTGCTCCGAAATAAAATACTCAACTCAGGAAATGGCGTGCCATTGCAGGCCTTCATCCTGATCCGCTACCTGGACAAACTCGGTGTCACATCCGGCCTCATCGCACAACGCCTTGCGCGCCAGTGCCGGCGTGTTGTTGGTCTCGCTCAAGTGCACCGCGACCAAGTGTTGTAGTCGACTGGTATCCAGTCGTGATAACAACTGCCCTGCCGTGACATTCTCCAGATGTCCCTGGCTGCCCGCGACCCTGGATTTGAGTGCTGCCGAGTACGGTCCTTCCATCAACATCTTGCGATCGTGATTGCATTCCAGCGCCAGCGAATCACAACCACTTAACATGTTCTCTATGTGCGGCGTCGATTGACCGACATCGGTCAGAATGCCCAGGCGAACATTGCCATCGCCAAAGACAAACTGGACCGGCTCGCGCGCGTCGTGGGGGACGGGATAAGGATTGACTTCGATGTCATCAATGGCAAACGCTTGCTCCGGATCAATGATATTGACCTTTGGCACGTCGCCCATTCGATTGGCACTGGCGCGCAAGGTGCCCGATGTGGCCCAAACCGGTATATTGAATCGCCGCGCCACGACGCCGACACCGGCAACGTGGTCGCTGTGTTCGTGTGTCACCACAATGCCACTAAGTTCAGTGCCGTCTCGCTCGAGCCGTGCCAGACGTTTCAAGGTTTCTTTCACCGAGAAACCGCAGTCCAGCATCAGGCAGGTTTGCCCGGCCTCGATGATGGCGGCATTACCGCGGCTACCGCTGCCCAGGTATGCGAACTGCATCCTTAATTTCTTTTTCTTGGTTAGTCAGCGGAAGAAAAGGAATCAAACTAGCGTAACTCCTTGTGCAGTTGCTTCATAAATTTCTTAGCGGCCGGTGTCGATTCCGGATCGTTGCGCTTTATGTTCCACAATTGCACTTCGGTGCCCCTGGTTTTTGCCGTCACCTTGACCCGGTATTTGGTGGGTTCGTATTTTTCTTTGCCCATCAATTTGGAGAAAAAGCCCGGTTTCTTGTCTTTCTTGTCTTTATCCACGACAGCGATCTCGTAGATTCCCTTGTTACGGTCCTTCTTGTCGATCTCGACATCCAGGCGGTCCAGGGCACTGCCTGTACGACGCCACGCGGAATTGAACGGATCGTTGGTTCGAATCAGCGCGACATCATTGTTATCAAACTCAAGTTTTGCACGATCTTTGCCCAAGCCGGCGAATATCGCACTGCGCGCCTTAACATCCTCGACACCAAGGTGCACCATTAGTAAACGAAGCATCTCGGCTTCCAGCCCCTTGTCGGTCGCACGGCGTTGCCACACCGTCTGAACAATATCTGCACCACCGCCAGCAGCAACTACTTCTTGCAGGCCCTGGTGGGTTAAATAAATTTCGGTGGTGCCCACCTTTCGACCCTGCTCCATGCGGATGCGATACCGGTCGCGCAGGCCGGTATCGCGAGTCAGGCCAGCGAAAAATCCGCCTGATGGTTTGCCCGCACGATTCTCGGCCCAGTTGGTTTCAATCACGCCGGTAACTCGATTCTCCCGGTCGATGGCCAATCCCAATCCATGAACAAATTCACGCAACTGCGGCCATAGCCTCTTCGGTGTGTCGGAAACTACCAACCAGCGTTCCCCCGCCTCGCGCACCAGCTTTACTTTCTTATAGGTTGGCAACACGGCCGCGCTACCCGCCGGTTGTTGCACCGCCTGTTCCGCGGCATAACCCGAATAGGTTGTTGCCTGGCTATCCAGGCGACTCGAAGGAAGCTGACTTAAATCCGGTGGCACCTCCAGTTTTGAGCGAACCTTTGTGGATTTGTAATCAATCTTGCCGCCACTGGGACCAGAACTGCATGCAGAAACAAATAGCGCAATAACAATAAGTAGTAATGAGCGGGTAAGGATTCGAAACTTCATAATCTCTCTATCAGTAATGTTCTAATCCAGCACACCGGCGCCGCGCAAGGCATTGCGCAGTGTGCCGTGGTGCTGGTCGGAAAATGGTGTCAGTGGCAAACGAATGCCTTCTTCGATTAAACCCATCTGTTGTACGGCCCACTTCACTGGAATCGGATTGGATTCGAGGAACAGGTTAGTGTGCAGGGGCATCAACTGGCCGTTAATTTCACGTGCCGTCGCCTCATCACCGGCCAGTGCGGCGGCGCACATCTCATGCATTTGCTTCGGGGCAACATTGGCGGTCACTGATATGTCGCCCTTACCACCAAGCAAAATCAGATCTACCGCGGTGGAGTCGTCACCGGAGTAGACATCGATCTTGTCGCCACAACGATCGATCAGCTCGCGTGCTCGACCCATGTCCCCGGTTGCTTCCTTGATGCCAACGATATTGGAGATTTCAGCCAGACGGACAACGGTATCCGGCAGCATATCGACCGCGGTTCGGCCCGGCACGTTATAGAGAATCTGCGGAACTGCCACGGCATCTGCCACTGCCTTGTGGTGTTGATACAGGCCTTCCTGGGTGGGCTTATTATAATAAGGTGTTACCAGCAGGCAGGCATCGACGCCGGCCTCCTGTGCGCAACGGGTCAGCTCGATGGCCTCCGAGGTGGAATTGGCGCCAGTACCGGCAATAACAGGTATGCGACCCGCGGCATGCTCCACCACCTGGTTGAGGGTGGTGCAATGTTCCTCCATATTGAGCGTCGCCGACTCGCCGGTGGTACCCACCGCGACGATAGCGTCAGTGCCATGCTCAACATGAAAATCAACGAGTCGCTTGAGTGCCGGGGCATCGATAGAGCCATCGCGATGCATCGGCGTGACCAGGGCGACCATACTGCCGTGAAACATTATTTTAGGTCCAAAACGCGGGAAAAGACGCCACGGATGGTACTTGCCCCGTTGACTCCTGACAAGCTGTACCGCCAAACTGCCGCTATCCGCAGAACCATTCTGCCCCGACACGAATATCGAGTATTAAAATGAGCCAGAAACCTGAAAGCACACGTGAAATCCGCATTAATCCGATAGTCCCGAGCGAATCCGTACTGGTTGCGACCGCACGCGGTATGCGACCGAAAAAGGCCGAGGATCCGGCACCCAGGGATACGCGCGAGCACGTAGATACCTGCCCTTTTTGCACCGGCAATGAGGACATGACTCCGCCCGAGATCGAGCGCTTCCCCAAAAAGGGCGACTGGGCAGTTCGCATTGTCGAAAATCTGTATCCAGTACTGGGTGATGACCGCAGTACCAGTGCATTTTCCTTCGGCCTACAGCAAACCATCGATGGCTACGGTCGGCATGAAGTGATCATTGATCACGACCATCACGGCATTGCCTTTCACGAAATGTCGGAGGAACACATTGCCCTGATGTTCACCGCCTTCCGCGAGCGTATGGCACAGCTGTATCAGTCCGACGAACGTTTGCGTTATGTGCTGGTGTTCAAGAACTTTGGACCCGCCGCCGGTGGCAGCATCCCGCATACCCACAGCCAGATCATTGCCACCCCGGTGATCCCGGAAAACGTGGTGGCCGAAGTTAAAAATAGCCACGCCTATTTCAAGAAGAACCATCAGTGCATTTTCTGCTCACTGATTGACGAGGCGCTCACGTTTGAAGCGACGATCTACGACCGCGAATCCGGTGAGATACGGCGCAAGATTGATGTCGGCCAGTACATTGTTGAAAAGAGCGAACACTTCGTTGCCATTAAACCCTTCGCCAGTCGCTATGAATGGGAAGTCCATATCCTGCCGTTGAAACACGAAGCTGACTTCATGGTAACCGGTGAGGACAAGATGCTCGATTTTGCCCACGTGTTGCGACGCACCATGGCGCGCCTCGATGCGGTACTGGGCGGTGCCCAATACAATTTCTTTTTACATACCCTGCCACACGACCCGGATAGCGCCGAGAACAGCAACAGTTATCACTGGCACCTGGAAATCTGTCCACGCACCAGCATACCGACGGAATTCGAACTGGGGTCGGGGCTGTTCGTGAACACCATTGCGCCGGAAGAGGC
>CAJICK010000050.1_pt1 | contig 13793 bp, 18 predicted proteins | sample 9199621 | NCBI WGS metagenome assembly CAJICK01 (sample SAMEA7708342, study PRJEB35096) | sediment metagenome | biome: marine neritic benthic zone biome [ENVO:01000025]; feature: sediment [ENVO:00002007]; material: shallow marine sediment [ENVO:03000034] sea grass bed [ENVO_01000059] ... | reverse complement strand
GCATTTGTCGACTCCCGCGCTGATTATTCACGACGAGCACGACTACGACGTTATCTGGAAACAAGGCCAGCAACTGGCCGAAGCCTGGCCCAATGCCACCTTCATTAAAACCAGTGGGCTCGGTCATCGACGGATCCTGCGAGATCACACTGTTATCTCTTCCGTCGTAGACTTTATTAATAAGAACTGAGCGATTTCACAACAAGGAGTGAGTTCATGGTCGCCCCTATCTCGGCAATCTACGCATCGATCCTCGGTCTGCTTTTTATAGCGCTCAGCTGGCGCGTGGTATTACTGCGCCGGCGAGACCGCGTCCCAATCGGTCACGGTGCCAGTAAACCGCTACGCCGTGCTATTCGGGTTCACGCCAATGCGGCCGAGTACTTGCCGTTCATCCTATTATTAATGGTGTTGTTCGAGGTGAATGGCGGCCCTGCCTGGGAGCTCCATATATATGGTATAGCGATGATCACCGGTCGCATTCTGCACGCGCTATGGCTCTCGCGCTTTCACGGACGCTCGTTCGGGCGTTACTGGGGCACCTTTCTTACCTGGGCCGTCATGATTTCAGTAGCGATTGCCAATTTGCGCCTGTCTATTTCTTAGCTAGCCTGGGCGCCCGAATCGGTCAAATCCACTGAACGATTGGGCCAGATATTTTCGGTTTCGGCGGAAATTTCATACGTTTATCATTATTCATCTCACCCGAAGTCTCAACGAGGCACAGGACTATGAGCGACAACAAACAACGCAACGTGGCTTCCGTCATCACCGCCCACAAAACACTGGAAGGCGGCGGTTTCCCGGTACGTCGTCCGTTTCCCACGGCAGACAAGCTGGATGTTGATCCGTTCTTGTTGCTGGATCACCTGGGTCCGGTTGAATGGGGTCCCGGCGAAGGTATCGGCGCACCCGACCATCCACACCGTGGTTTCGAGACCGTCACCTATCTCCTCTCGGGCGAAATGGAACACAAGGACTCAAGGGGTCACGCCGGAAAACTGCGCCCCGGTGATGTGCAATGGATGACTGCCGGCGCCGGTGTTGTGCATTCGGAATTGCCGTCTTCAAAATTCATGAACGAAGGCGGCGTTATGCATGGCTTCCAAATCTGGGTAAACCTGCCAGCCAAAGACAAGATGATCGCACCGCGTTACCAGGAAGTGCCACGCGAAGGCATTCCCGAGGCACAAACCGAAGGCGGCCTGGTAAAGGTGCGTGTGGTTGCCGGTGAATCATTGGGCGTCTCGGCCGTTATTGATACCCACACGCCCATCAGCTACCTGCATTTCACTATTGAACCTGGCGGCAATGTTGAGCAAGCCATTCCGTCTGACGAAAACGCTCTGGTTTATGTCATCAAGGGTGAAGCCACTGTGGGCGAAACAGATGTTCGTGTCCGTGAAGGTCAGATGGGTGTGCTTGGTGAAGGCGACAGCGTTTTATTGTCCGTCGGCGAAGATGGCGAGACCACGGACTTTCTGTTGCTATCCGGTCGCCCAATAAATGAAGAGCTGGCGCGTTACGGCCCCTTTGTCATGAATACCCAGAAAGAGATTCATCAGGCCATTAACGATTATCGTGAAGGCCGCATGGGCGCGATCGATTTCTGATTTAACAAATATTAACGGGCTCGGTGCAATCTGGATAGTGATGCGTCGCCTTCTGCCAATGTCTGCCAATCATTATCAAGGACGAATTCAGCGATCGTCGCCGTTGCCATGACTTTGCCGTCGGGCGAACTGGGTACCGGACTATCGGCAAGATAATCCACCAATTGGTCCAACCCCGGGTTATGACCAACCAGCATGGCGCTTTCTGCTTCATTGGGCAGACTGTGTATCGCCTCCAGCAAAGTACCAAGGTCTGCCAGATATAATTCCGACTTAAAATAGATCTGTGTTTCGTCAACGCCGAGCGCATGGCACGCCAACGTTGCCGTTTGCCAGGCACGCAATGCCGGCGAGCTGACCACGACCTGCGGTTCAATGCCATGCTCGGCCATCCATTTACCCATTTTTCTGGCATTGCGCTCGCCGCGATCATTGAGCGGTCGCTGAAAATCATTGGGCGCATCGGTAGTCCAATCCGACTTTGCGTGGCGAAGAATGTATAGCTCTTTGCTCATTTCTACCTATTTCGAAGCTTCGATCGACTCACTCTCAATAATAATTATTCCAACATCACTTGATTGAACGTTCTTAAATATCGCCATCGCGACCGAACCAGGTTCGACCGGGCGATAACGACGTAATGGTCCAATAAATAGCCAGCCTAACAATTGAAAGAATTTGAATCCTACCACTTCGCCCAGACGGAATTCTTCTCGACCCGTAGGCACGAGCAGCGATGGCCTCACGAATACTAGCGATGAGAAAATATACTCTCGAAGACAGTCTTCCATCTCGCCTTTGGTTTGTAAGTACAGATTCCTGGATTTTGAGCTGGCACCGAGGGAACTGTTTACGCCCATAGCAGTGGCACCCAGGCGCTTCATTAGTTTGCCAAATTCGCAAACATAGTCGCGATCAATGTGCTTGAACGCTGCGGCTGAGCCGGCCTGCTTAATAGTGGTGCCGAGCGTGCAAAAGCCGTGATCGATTTGCGTATTGAGCTCTAGCTCGCTCATCCTGTCCAGTTCAGTAATATGCTGAACCAGTTTGGGGTGATCCAGACCAACTTCGCGTCGACCAATTACATGGACTTCGTCATAGCGGTCTGACGCCAATAACAATGCGAGGAGCTGCTGCCCAACGAGTCCGGTCGCTCCGATGATGGCTGCTTTCATTTCGCTACTCGCTTCGCTGCCTGGCATCGCCTGATTACGACACCATAAATTCCGCTTCAGCGGTTGCCTTATCAATCCTGACAATCATTTCGCAGTAGGCATTAATCGGCATCGGATCATCGCCACAGCCACAGTTGATCACTATTTCTGTGAAGAAAATTCCAACTTTCGCCTGTACGTCGGAGCTATCCTCAGTAACATTTAATACGGTGGCAGTAATATCACTATCATCCACATGACCACCCTGACTGGTGCCCTTTTCCAAAGGCAGCAGCCCTGACTCCAGATTCTCCAGCTCCGTCTTTAGAACTTTCTGAAAGGCGTCACTATTTCGATTTTGAATTGAATTTTGAAGGCGGACCATTTGTTAATCACTCTTTACTTTCCAGGCTTCTCAATAACTAAATATGGGACCACCGGTAGAGCGTATAAAGTGAGCCGATAAGAAATAGTACGCTAAATATTTGCTTATTGTGTTTGGCCAACCAGGCAGGAAGATAGATGTCGAAATTGTCTGTTCGGTCTTCCGTGTAACGAGCAGCGATATTGGTCAACGGACAGCGCCATCCGTTAACGATCAATACCAGTCCTTCAAGAACAACTATACCTATTAATATGGTCGAGATCCGAAATTGCCCAGTGTACGCATAAAACGGTATGGCCAGAATACAGCTCACAAAGAATACCCATATTGCGGTATGAGTTAATTTTATTGCGCGGAGAGTATTAATATTGTTTCACTCCCGCTCCTCTCTAAATCTGTCTTCGGCTGAATAAATTATATTTTTAAGCCGTATGCCGACGAAAAACATCAGTATCGACACTACCCATGCGATCAGGAGGTACCAATAGTTGGGATCAGCCATTCCCGCTAGACTCATTCCCCACAACGCGAACGTGAGCGCCGGAATCAAAAAAACCGCTAACACCAGACCCAGGTAATAACAGATCTCACTTGGGATCCACAATACATAATAGTCTCTAAGCTCTTTCATAATTCCGCGGTATAAACAGGAGCACTTTAGTCGAGCCTCATCCCGTCTTTTCTTAAACCTCTATCTCGTCTCCGGAACGCATGATGTGGCACACGAACCCCATTTTTTCCACTTCTATTTTAAACATCTTGTCATCGGCAGGATTAAATTTCCTGGTGAAAAATCCCGGACAATTATAATGACAAGGAATGACATGCTTTGGCTGCATTATACTTACTGCCTGCAAGGCTTCTTCTTCATCCATAGTGTTATGAACCGATTTTCCACCAATGGGTATCATTAATACATCTGGATTCCGTATCGCTTCCCATTCATCCGTATGGAGAAGCGTATCGCCGAGATTAACAATTGTCTTTCCATCTACCTGAATATTAAACCCGATCGCGCCCCATCCGATTCTCTCCTCTGGCCCTGGATGAAATGTTTTAGACAGCGGGCCGATTTTGAAAGTGAGCGAGCCATGAGTCGTTTTTATTCCGGTAACTGAGATCCCGTCTACTTGAATTGTTTCATCAACGGAAATGGTGTGGAGCTTCTTATAAGGTGTTGTAAAAGCCAGTCCTTTGTCTCGGGGACCGAGCACTAGTGGTTTTCCATCGATATCCCGCACCATGGTTTTATTACATATAACAGACGCACCGGAGGCTTTAGCCACCCTATCTGCGTGCCAATAATGATCTGGATCACCGTGGGTCACAAAGATGTGGGTGATACCTTCCCATTCTGATTTCGGGATTAGCGACGTGAGTCGGAAGAAATAGAGAAACAACGCACCTGGATCGATGGCGATTTTGTTATTCCCTGATTCAACGATAAAGGCATTGTAGAGGTAGTGTTTTACCTTCATACCTCTCCGAACTCCTATTTCTCTTCCGGCTGTCTTATTTTGTGGACATTCTCTTCCCAGTGCTGTCCGTCAAACTGTTCGATTTTTATGGACTTGACGGTCGATGGGTCCAGACATCTTACGTTCACGCTATATCCGTCCGGTTTGGATCTGGGAACATAGAAAGATTTGATCCCGCAAGTTTTGCAGAACAGGTGCTTGGCCGTATGGGTACCGAAGGTATAGGTTTCCAGGTTGTCTTCACCAGATATCAGGTGAAATCTCGATTTGGGAACAACCAGATGCAAATAACCTGACTTGGAGCAAATTGAGCAGTTGCATTCGACCACTTCCAGATCTTCTGGCGCTTCGACTTCGTATTTCACCGCGCCGCAGTGACAGCCCCCTTTATGTTTCACCATTCTCGCCCTCCTGGTAGTCGCGAACGCTCTAGATTAGTCGCTGCTACAAACAGTACTAAGGTCACATACACCCATCCACCAGAATTAGTTTACTTGTGGTGGTTTTGTGCCGAATCGCGAAAAGTGGCTGGATTTCTGGGTCATGTAAAAAAGCATTTGCGTTCCCTCTCGCTGGGAATTCAATCACAACCACTCTTTCGGGATTCCAGTCACCTTCTAAAACGGTTGGCTCTTCGCCTTGTACGATGTACCGCCCAGAGTGCTTTTCAATGAAATCAGGTATCTTGTTGATGTATTCAAGAAATGAACCAATGTCATGAATCGTAAGATCTAAGATAAGATACGCTTTCATTGCCGAGCTACTGATTTAACTCGATAACCAGGCTTCTGCTTCATCTCTTTGATCCCTGCTAAAGCCCTTGATTTCCAGGCCCGGATACAAAGCCCCCTCCAGTTCACTCACTTTCTTCAACCAGGTCTTGTCCGTCAATACTGCGGCACGGTTAAATTTTTTCATTAGTCCCAACATGGAAGGAAGACGTGAGAACTCAATAGCAATTGCCTCTAGTGTAGGAAGATGAAAGTCAATCACGTCGTAAAGCATTTTCCCGTTTTCAATGCCTTCTGACTTGCTGACAAATTCATCCAGGGCTTTTCGCATTCCGTCCGCGTCCAATTTTCCACTCATTTCTATGTCCAATCGGTTCGCGCCACTTTTAGTTATCTTGTACATATTCTCCTACTTCTTCTTCTGACTTCTTTTAATCGCATTCGCTCTTGCCTGGCGTTGGTAGGTCCAACCTTTTTCGTAGGCGCGCTCTACCATGAATGATAACGAGTTCATCATACGACTACGCATTACCAGCGCGTCGGTCCTCAGGACCTCGTTGCCCTTTTCGTCAAAAAACAACAAAGCCGGCACTCGTGTCAAAGCGTTTTGTTTGTACCAGCTTGCCGGGGTTGCGCGCTTTCCTTTTGGTGTAATAACAGGCGTCGAGCTATCCGCCACGTTGATTCGCACCACCTCGAAGCGCTTAAGTATGTCTCTCACTTCTTTCAGGGCAAGCACCGAATCATGGAAGTCGTCACATTCTTTACAGCCCGGTTTCTCGAACAGAACCATCATGGGCTGGCTCGCTGGAAAACGGCTGCGATCCAATGCATAAGGTGGTTTTGTGAAGAGTGGATCTTCTTTCAGTTGTGCTCGCGCTGCCCGATCCGGCTGTTTATCGGATACGCGATTGAAGTATTCGGCAAGAGACTCGGTGCGATAATGCTTACCGGTCACATAGGCAAGAATCGATTGAAATCGTTCTGGCGACTGATATCCAACGACCCGTAGAATTCGTTTACCATTCACATCATAGAAAAGCAGTGATGGTGAGAAACCGATCCCTTCATTCTTGGCGAAATGCTTCACGCGCATTGGCGTACCCAGGGGGTGTGTCATCTCGGCATCATCGAAAATTTCGAGACCAACGGATTCAAAATTATCCGTTACCTTTTTCGCGATCCCAGGGTTACCGAGACTTCGACGGTTGAAGACAGCACAATAGGAGCACCCTTCTGTGTGCCACACTATCATCAATCCATGTTTACCGCGGTTTTTGGCTTTGGCTACGGCCTCGGACAAATCGAAAAAAGGATCCTTCACAAACCAATCGGGGTACTCGACGTGCATGATTTCACTATCTTTGAAATCAGCCGCCATCGACGTTTTAAAAGTTGGCAGTGTTAACACCAGAGCAAGCAGAAGGGTTTTTATTAATTTTCTGTTCATATGCCTTCCCTCATATTTAAAGCCTGTAGCGTATAGAGCGTAATCATTAACTTGTTCCTTCTGTCGATCACTCTATCGTAGCCTGGCTCCTTTTACTTAAATATGAAACCTCACAAACGCCCCCACTGCAGGTACAGATGAAGTGTGCTTATTCCATTGCCCCTCTGAATCCAGGGATTGGTAGTTACCGAATACAAATGGAAGCACTTTTGATTTAAATGGATTATCCATTTGATCAAACAAATTTATATGAAGATGGGGCGCAGTGGAATTACCGGAATTACCTATATTTCCTATCAATTCCCCCTGCCTGACTTGCTGGCCTTCAGAGACTGATATTGACTGATTTTTGAGGTGGGCAAGAAACACGATATAGCCCTCCTTCGCTTGAATCATGACGTGATTCCCGGCATTAGGTCGAATATCCAACCTTCCATCTTCTTCTTTGGGCCGAAATCGATAAGTCGCGTTGTACCAGATCCGGATCGTTTTCCAGAGATTGGTGGATTCATGATCCGGCCAACCATTCCCCACACGAATCACCTCTCCATCAATCGGCGCGTAAACCGGTTTGTTCCAGCAATAGAATCGGTTCGAAGGTATTTGGTTTACGAGGAAACGGAATTTGGCCGCATTATGTTGTGACTTTCTGTTGCCATCCGTCTGCACAAAATCAAACGCGTAAGGATGGTGCCCAGGAGGTCTAAGGAACTTCCACTCCCCTTCAAGTGGCGGATGAATCGAGACATCTCCCTTAGAAGCCATTATTGCTTTGAAGGTGTTTCGACAACCATCGGGTTGTCGGGATCGGCGGCCCACTCCTGTAGCGAGGCGGTATAGACCGCGACGTTGGTGAAACCGATTCGTACCATCGCGAAGGCATTTAAAGATGCCATGATGCCACCACCACAGTAGGTAATGTTGCGGGCGTCGCGATCACCCTTGTACAAGGCTCCCACTTCATCGTCCGGCCGGAAATGGCCCTTTTCATCAAGCATAAAGAAGCCGTTGATGTTTACTGCCCCAGGGATATGACCGGGTCGGTCGTACATAACCATTTCACCCCGGTAAGACTCCTCGGGCATGGTATCGATGAGGCAGACGTTATCGTCGTTTAAGCTGGCAAACACTTCGTCCCGGTCAGCGATTAGCTCCGGGCGAGGATTGGGGGTCAACTGTTTCGCCGGTCGGTTAACTGGCTCGGTAGAAAGTGACCGACCCTCTGAAGTCCAGGCTGTCATTCCGCCGTCGAGTATCGCCGCCCGGTCGAAGCCGACCCAGCGCAGCATCCACCAAACCCGGGCGGCCCACGCCGTATAGTTCGTGTCGTAAAGTACTACCCGGGAATCGTCGCCGACACCCAGTGCGCCCATGGCGGAACAGAATTGCTCAGGCGTCGGCACGGCGAACTCGATCGGATTATTGCTGTCGGCAAGATCAACCATGAGATCCGCGAACCCGGCGTTAGGAATGTGACCGAGCTCGTAGTCGGGGCGGCCGCTGACATTATGAAAACCGCCGTCGGCTTCGGGCATGGTGACAACGGTACAGTCGAGTATCACCAGATCGGGGTCATCGATGTGTTGGCTCAGCCACTCAGCGGTTACTAATGTATCCATCATCGCCTCCCTAAGTTTTCAATTGTAAACAGATGCTTACTCTAGAAAACCAATGGTTCTTGACGTTATAAGGTTCTCGAAAGATTCCAGCCAAAAATATTTATATTTTTTTTAACCAATTGCTCACTGCTTTGATCAACTCATCCTCTTTACCCACAAGAAAGTGGTTGGCGCCTTGAATCTCGATTTGATCATAGCGCTTGTTACCGGCTGCCTTGGCAGTATCCGCCTTGAGTTTCTTGGTTTTCACAACATCGGGTAAATCATCGGATCCGGACAAATCCATCACTGGTATCCTGATTTTCTTTAGCGACGCAATGTAATCAAGCTTGTCGTCCTTAAACGAATGACCCGTTGCACCGATTGCCACCAGCGCACGAATGCTCTGGTTAGGGTGATTCGCCGCGTAGTACCCCGCCATGGTTGCACCCAGACTATGGCCCACCAATACAACCTTTTTGATGCCTTTCTGTTTTAAAAACGACATCGCAGCGTTTATGCGTGGGGCGACCTCGGGAAACAGTGGTATATATTCTTTTTGCTCCGCCTTATTCTCAAGAATAGGCATCTGTATTGAAAGTGTATGCCAACCCGATTCCGGTAATCTTGTGCGCAAGGGATTCACAACGTCTGCCCAATCGGGGTGCACGCCAATACCGTGCATAACGATTGCCGCACCCATCGCTGGTTTGGTTTCACTTTCTGTATAAATACCGAGAAACTTTTGCTTTCCCGCATTCAGCCAGACAGGCTCACCTGTGAATATGATATCGACGATTTGATCGGCCCAGCGTTTTTCCTTGGCAAGGTCCGAGGCTTGAGCGCTCAGTGTGAAAATCGACAGAACCAGAATAAATAATATGTAAAGTTGATTTACGGGCTTCATTCTTTTTCTCCTGGGGGCAAAGATTTCAATCGGTTTCTATTGGATCAGAAACAATAATTCTACACGACGGTATCCGGGGTTCGTAAACCTGTCTTGAGTAACCTGGTTATTACCCTCTAGCAACCGGCAACGCACTTGCCCTTGCTGTTAAATTCCATGGTTCGGCCACTCAAGGGAACATGCGCCGGTACGCGCACGGCCTTGATAAAGGTATCGGTGCGAGTGCCGACGATCACCTTGCCCTGCCGGGTGGCGGCTTCATTGGCATGGGAGGGAATCACCGCGGTGGGCTTGATCAGCTTGTTGATCACGTAGGCCGCTTCCTTCGGGCCAGTGGTATAGGTATCACCAATGTTCATGACCACGAGCTTGGCCTGGTACTGGCGACGCACCACCAGGTCCTGCTCGGCGGTAACGCCGGTGTCACCGGAGAGATACACCACCAGGCCATTGGAGAAGGTCAGGACGTAACCGGTGGGTGGGCCGGCATAGGCCGTAATCCCTGCGGTTTTCATCATCTGACCCAACTCGCCGCCAATCATGCCAGCAGCAATGCCATTGGAATGTACCGCCGGCACCGTGGTGATCGTGACACCACCCACCTTCCGCGAACCACCGAACCGCACCAGCTGAGAATGCCTGGGGTTGGCCCCAAGTGCTTTCAGTTTTCCGGCAAAGAACTTTGCCATCTCACTACCTGTCACGATCCTGGCCTTTTTGGCCACCGCGATATGCACGCTATTGGTATGCGGCAACGCGTTCACTGCCGTGTTGGGTTTGCCGCAGGTGCCGGCGTTTACGTGTTTGATGTGCTGGTTGCCGACATGGTCGCCGTGCATATGGCTTACCAGGACCACATCGATTTTTCCAAGGCGTTTGTCAGTTGCCCCCGCGATCGTACGACCGGCATCGTAAAGTAAACGCGTGCCGTTCGGGTCTTCCAGCACCAGTGCACGGTCGCGACCACAGAACTCGCCATCGTGACTTCCAAGTGGTGTCACTTTCACATTTGTTGCGAAAGCCGGTGCAGATAAAACAAGCAAGATGCCGAAGACAGAAACAACAGATCGGACCAACTGGCTAGATAGCGAAGTCATTATCAACACCTCCTGCAGGCAAGTTTTTTATACTTATTATAAATGTCGGGTGATCAAATCCTAAGGTCGAACCGATTTTAAGCCTCAGGTAAGCAACTAGAAAGCACATCGCGCCACTGTTCTAACAGCTTTAGACGCGCGTCGGGATCACCAACTCCACTCAGCAAGAGCTCCTTCTCCAGTTTGATCGTTACCGTTTCCCAGCCTTCTTTCACCGCACATTCTATTTTTATCTCGAGCTCGCCTTCACCAGGCTCCACTTCAAACAAGTAGGCATCGAGCCTAAGGTCATCGAGAATCTGTTTGACTAATTCCCTTGCGTTAGCAAGTTCCACTGTGGATAGGGGCATGATCTCGGTCCTTTTTCAGTGAATTACCAGGAAAAATTACTGTCCGGCCCGGTTTTCTTATCTCAACACTCGGTAACGCTTACGGCAAGCCCGCCCAAGGAAGTTTCCTTGAACTTGTTGGACATTTCCATTCCGGTTTGCTTCATCGCGGCAATGCAGCTGTCCAAAGGCACAAAGTGACGGCCGGTATAGCGTAGTGCGAGCGAGGCAGCGACGTAGGCCTTGACGGCACCAAAGCCATTGCGTTCTATGCACGGTATCTGCACCAGCCCCTGAACCGGGTCGCAGGTCATGCCGAGATGATGCTCCAGTGCAATCTCGGCGGCATTTTCGATTTGTTCAGTTGTCCCGCCGCGTACGGCGCACAAACCGGCCGCTGCCATAGAAGAAGCAGACCCGACCTCTCCCTGGCACCCGACCTCGGCCCCGGAAATGGAGCTTTGATGTTTGATTATCCCGCCAATGGCCGCGGCAGTAAGCAGAAAATCGCGAACCTGTTCCTGGGTTCCGCCTTCATGGGTAACGAAGTAGTAAAGCACCGCGGGGATAACGCCTGCGGCGCCATTGGTGGGCGCAGTCACCACCATGTGGCCGGCGGCATTTTCTTCATTGACGGCCATGGCATAGGCACACAGCCAATCGTTAAGGGTTGCCCCTTCCGAACTACTTAAAAGCTGGTCGTGCAGATTCTTCGCTCGACGTGGCAGATCGAGGCCCCCGGGCAGGATGCCCTCGGTAGCCAATCCCTTTTCCAGGCAATCCCGCATCGATTGCCAGATTTCATCCAATCCGTTGTTGAGCGTTTCTTCGGATCTGAATTCGAGTTCATTCAAACGCTTCATGGCTGGGACGGACAAGCTGTTGTCACCAGACAACTGCAACATCTTTTTGCCGGTATCAAAGGGATAAGGGCACGAAGGAACAGATTCCATTTTTAGTGGCGCTACCACCTGATGAATTTCCTCAAGCGTACTGATAAATCCGCCGCCAATAGAAAAATAGGTTTGTGAAAGAAGCGGTTTGCCGGAGGCATCGAGCAACTCGAAGATCATCCCGTTTGAGTGCTCGGGCAGTGGCGTACCCTTGTCAAAAACAATATCGTCGTCTGGCGAGAACTTAACGGTGTGGGCGTTATCGATCGAAACCGCAGGATGCTCCCAGATGCGTTTGACCAACGCGTCCACGTCCTCGCCGGCGAGTTCTTTCGCCGCGTAGCCATGTAGCCCCAATGTCACGGCGCGATCGGTGCAATGACCCTTTCCCGTATAGGCCAGAGACCCCTTCAGGGTACAACGAATACGCGTATTTTCAGTGCGGTGTTCTGCAACATATTCCCTGACCAGGGTAATAAAATCCCTGGCCGCCACCATGGGGCCCAATGTATGTGAGCTGGAAGGGCCAATTCCGATTTTGAACAGATCCAGGACACTTATGAACATTTGTTATTCCTTTTTATCACTCATATCACACGACAGGTCTGAAAAGCACCGGGATCAAATAATAACGAAATAACAGGAACAGATAACAACAAAGAAAATAGGGTCAGAGAGGAGCCACTCCCTATCTAAGCACCGATTCCAAGTATAAACAGTTTGGTCTTATGTGGGACCAGTAGTACGGGAAGGAATATAAAAGGAATACAGAGAGTTAAAGAGTAATTCTTGGACTAGGATTAGGGGGCGCAGAATTAATCCCTGATGCGATATTGCAGGCCTACAATCAGTAAGCCTAAACAATATTCTTGCAGCTATTGTTGTAATCTCACTTTTTACACTGAATGGGTAGCTTCCAGAATTTGTTACCATATCCGCTAAGGTGACTTTCATCCTTACTTTCTAGCAACAAAATTGTTGAGGTGCCTTCGTACCCAAGGTTCTCACATCTATAGTTTGCAATATACCTTAGTTCGGTCTCCGAATTGTTGATTACTATAACGATCGAACTATCTTTACTTTTCCAAGATGCCGATTTAGCCACTTCAACATCTTTGTGACTACCATCTTCGAGTCTACATGACTGTACGATTTTTCCTTTTCCGCCGGAAACCAAATCAATTGTTAAATTGCAATCAGATTCTGATTCCGCGGAATAGTGCCCAATAAATTTGCTTTGCTGAGATTCCGCGTTCGGAACACATGCCCCGATGCTTGCGAGAAAAGACAGTAGAAAGAATTTATGAAAGCTACTCATCGTTGGATAGGCCTATTTACATTTTAGAAAACCCGGGTCAGATCCCAGTTTTCGCTAATATACTAAATAACATAATACACACCTGAAGCTTCCTCTATCTTCGGTCTCCCATCTCTGCCCCGTCGAGTTTGCCGTTCCGTCATTTGTTCTATCTTATCCTTGAAGTCGTCCCTTCCCAATACCAACTCTTGATTCAGTGCTTCACGAATCGCATGGAGGTCGGCGTTGTCCAGGTGACCCCGAAACAATTCACGGTACGCCTCTTGACGAGTGTTCTCTTGATCACCTAATGCCATGTACAGGGGATGGGGATGAATCAATTTGTTTTTACTCCCTTGTGCATTGGAGGCATAACTGGACCAACGGTATTCGCCGGGATGAGTTAACATGTTTGCCCGCACCGGGTTCATTTCAATATAACGCATGCAGGTCAACAGATAGGCTTCGGAATCGACCAGACTGGCCTTGTACCGACCCTCCCATAATGTTCCGCTACGCCGGTAGGTGGCATTCATGTAAGGAACATATTTTCTCCCCAGGTCTTGCATGGCGTGGGACACCGCGTGCTCGGTCATCGGGGTAAGCAGCAAATGCACATGGTTGGTCATCAACACATAGGCATGTAACCGGACGAGGTTGCGATCCAACGCGTTGCCAAGATCGCTCAGGTATCGCGAGTAGTCTTCATCACTATAAAAACAGGGTTCCCTATTGTTGCCACGCTGAATGATATGTTGGGGGACACCCGGCAGAATGAAACGGGGTTTACGAGGCATCGCGTGATCTCCTTATCACATTGTCACGAATATCCGTATTCGTGGTGACAGATGAGTGGTTATG
>CAJICK010000028.1_pt1 | contig 13869 bp, 11 predicted proteins | sample 9199621 | NCBI WGS metagenome assembly CAJICK01 (sample SAMEA7708342, study PRJEB35096) | sediment metagenome | biome: marine neritic benthic zone biome [ENVO:01000025]; feature: sediment [ENVO:00002007]; material: shallow marine sediment [ENVO:03000034] sea grass bed [ENVO_01000059] ... | reverse complement strand
TGCCGACCAGGCAGCGATGTCACCACCCATAGCGCCAGCACCAATGACGTGCACGTGTTGAATATTGTGCACAGCCTTTCGGCCCTTGCGCTTGAGCTCTTCGCTGGATAAAAAAATCTGTACCAGGTTACGACTGACATCACCGACGATGAGCTCACTAATCGAAGTCGCTTCCTGCTCCTGATTGGCGCCTTGCTGCCACAAATCGATGACGCGAAACGGTGCCGGATAGTGATCTTTTCTTGCCTTCTTTTTGAGTTGCTTGCGCACAAGGTTGGCAACGAGGGGTCGGAAGGGAAACCAGCTAACAACTCGCATCCACCATGCCGGCTTATGTTTGCGCGGTCGTGACTCAATAAAAAGTAGTGCGGCACGCTCCAGATGTCGCATTGGCGCAACATCGTCGACCAGACCGATTGCTTTCGCCGCTCTTGCGCGCAACGGTCTGCCAGTAAGCATCATGTTGAAGGCGGCGAACGGTCCTACCAGTTTTGGAAGACGCACCGTGCCCGCAAAACCGGGGTGGATGCCCAGATTCACTTCCGGCAATCCCAAGCGTGTCGTGCTGTCATCACTGGCGATACGGTAATCACACGCCAGCGCCAACTCCGTTCCGCCACCAAGACAGTTGCCATGTATTGCCGCGACGGTTGGTATCGGCATGGCTTCAACCAGGTCCAGAATCTGCTGGGCCCGACGAACGTACTCCAGCGCCATAGTGATATTTGAAATCTGCACAAACTCGGTAACGTCAGCACCAACGACAAATCCCTTTGACTTACCTGACATGATGATCAGGCCATCGATGGTTTCTCCTTTCTGTTTGCGTGCTTTTACGTCTGCCAGTGCATCTTCCAGTTCATGCATGACATCGGCAGAAAGCACGTTGGCGGAACGATCGGCCACATCCAGAATCAAGGCCAGACTGTTTTGTCTTGGCTCGAGTCGCCAGTGCTTCATGTGATCTCCTTATGCGACGGCCCTGTTCTCTCCGAGCGCAGCAACATGGCGCCACCCTGACCGCCACCAATGCACAAAGTCGCCACAGCCTGACCACCTCTGCTTCGTTTTAGTGCCAGCAACGCGTGCAGCACCAAACGCGCCCCACTGGCGCCAACGGGATGTCCGCAACTGATCGCACCACCATCAGGATTCAGTCTGGCCGATTCCATTGAACCGATGGCTTCGGTCAGGCCCAGCTCTTCACGACAGTATTCCTCGCTATCCCATGCGGCCTGGCAGCCAAGTACTTGCGCAGCAAAGGCTTCGTTCAATTCCATGTGATCAATGTCATTCATGAACAGTTTCTGGCGTTTCAATAAACCGGCGACAGCATGTACCGGCCCCAGACCCATCTGCGCCGGATCGACACCGGCCCATTCATGGTCCACCAATTCACCGAGCACCGGCAGATCATGTTTTTCAACGGCCTTTTCACTGGCAAGCAATAGCATCGCCGCACCATCGGTTATCTGTGAACTGTTTCCCGATGTCACCAGTCCGTATTTGCGATCGAACACGGGCTTTAGTTTGGCGAGCTTGTCCATGTCGGTATCGCGACGCATGCCGTCGTCTTCGAAATAGGCTTTTCCGCGACCATCAAATAAATGGACGACTTCGTCATCCATCTCATCATTGTCGAACGCCGCGGCCAGTCGCTTATGGCTGGTAAAGGCGTACGCGTCCATTTGTTCGCGATTAATACCAAATCGCTTGGCAACAATTTCTGCCGTCTGCCCCATGGAGAGCTTGACCAGGGGGTCGCTTAATCCGAGCACCAGAGTAAAAATGGGTTTGAGATAGTTGGGGCGAATGCGCGCGATGGCGCGAATGCGCGCCGGTAAGGAACGGGCGCGCATCACTTGCGACAGCCAGCCCACCATGGCGCTGTTCCACTGGATCGGTGATCGACTCATGGCCTCGGTACCACCGGCCAGGATGATATCGGAATATCCGAGGGCGATACGCTCGCGGGCGCTGGCAAGGGCCTGCAGTCCTGAAGCGCAGTTTCGTTGCACCGTAAATGCGGGCACCTTTTTACCGCTACCGAGCCGAAGTGCAATGATGCGCGCAATATTGGCTTCATCGGGTGCCGCTATTACGCAGCCAACAATGGCTTCGTCTATCATGTCCGGCGCAATACTTGATCGTGCAAACACCGCTCGTCCGGCGGCAACAGCCAGATCTGACGCACTAAACGGGCCCGGCTCTCCGCGCGCCTTAAGAAACGGCGTTCGTGCACCGTCGACTACATAGACTTTCCGTTTTGCCATGTCCGACTCCTGATAACGTGACGATGCCTAGTTCGACGCGACAGCTTGCACAGATGAAGCGGTGCTTGCACCAAGCTCTTCTGGCGTAAAGTCATCCACCTGCACAACTTTATCCCGAGCTTCATTTGCAGCCAGTACCGTATCCGCTTCGTCCTGGTCGATCACGCCTGCCTTTACCCCGGCCGCAATCCATTCACCGGCATCGCGACCTCTTATCTGGCCGGCTTTAATCGCATCTCGCAGTTTTCTTTCAATTGGCTCAGCCGCAATGACTTTTGGCAGTGCCAGCTCCAACATACTTATCGGACCTTCCGGATCCGGTGAGACGTACATTCCGCTCGTCAGGCGTTCGCGTGCGCCCGATGGTTGCAGCAACAAACTCGCCACCTTGTGGCCCAACCTGTCGTTCGCGACACCAATATAACGACCGCTAGGCTGTGTCAGCAGCCGCATCACCCAGGCCACCGGCCTGATTGGAAAATTTTGCATCATTCCGTCCAGCGCTTCTTCGACCCGGTTCAGGCAATAGCGACCGGCCCATTGCAGCAACACACGGTCCGCTTCAGGCTGACCGTCATCATTGAAGCGCTTGATCAATGCCGATGCCATGTACAAATGACTCAAGGCATCTGCTAACCGACCAGAAATCTTTTCTTTGCGTTTAAGACTGCCGCCCAGTGACAGCATGGCGAGATCAGAGATCACTGCAAAGGCGGCACTGAGGCGCACAATGTGTTGTGCATACCGACGGGGCAAACCCTTAACCGGTACCGAGGTAAAACGCCCGCCGGTAACGGCCAACCAGAATGAACGCACGGCATTGCTAAAGGCGAAACCGATATGACCGAAAATAGCGCGATCAAACTGCTTCAATCCCGCCGCGGGATCGGGATTACGTACCGATTCCATTTCCGCAAACACATATGGATGACAACGGATTGCGCCTTGGCCATAAATAATCAGTGAACGCGTCAGGATGTTGGCGCCCTCGACAGTGATACTGATCGGGATTGATTGATAAACACGGCCGATTAGATTGCGCGGCCCCAAGCAAATCGCAGAACCGCCACGGACATCCATGGCATCGTCGATGGCCATACGCATGTGTTCGGTTAGTTCGTACTTGGCAATGGCAGAAATCACTGACGGCTTCTCGCCCAGATCCACTGCCGACAGGGTCAGTGTGCGCGCTGCATCCATCATATAGGTATAACCGGCGATCCGTGCCAGAGCTTCTTCGACACCCTCAAACTTGCCGATAGGTAAACTGAACTGGCGTCGAATACGGCTGTAGGCGCCAACGGTGCGAGAGGACAACTTGCCAGCCCCAACGCTCAATGCAGGCAACGAAATGGAACGACCCGCCGCCAAGCTCTCCATCAACATGCGCCAACCCTGGCCCACACGTTCTTGCCCACCAATAATCCAGTCCATGGGTATAAATACATCCTTGCCCTTGATTGGCCCGTTCTGAAACGGAATGCTCAATGGATCGTGGCGTCGACCGATTTCGATACCCGCCGTATCGGCTGGGATTAGCGCAACAGTAATACCATGCTCGTCTTTGTCACCAATCAAATGGTCGGGATCGTACAGCTTGAATGCCAGGCCCATTACCGTGGCTACCGGCGCCAATGTAATGTAACGCTTACTGAAATTAAGACGGATGCCGAGTACATCTTGCTTGCCGCCAAACTCGCCCTTGCAGACGACACCGTTATCGGGCATGGCTCCGGCGTCGCTACCCGCATGCGGACCGGTTAAAGCGAAACAAGGCACGTCTTCGCCCTTGGCTAGACGCGGCAAGTAATACTCACGTTGCTTGTCCGTCCCGTAATGCAGCAACAATTCGGCGGGGCCAAGTGAATTGGGCACCATCACCGTTACCGCGGCAGTAATGGAGCGTGACGCCACCTTGCTGACAACGGCCGAGTGACCCAGCGCAGAGAACTCCAGACCACCGTATTGCTTCGGAATGATCATGCCGAAGAAGCCCTTGTCTTTCATGAAGCGCCACACCTCGGGCGCCAGATCGTGTAATTCGTGCGTGGTTTGCCAGTCGTCGACCAGCTCACACAACTCGTTCACCGGCCCATCCAGAAACGTCTGTTCTTCGATACTGAGTTGCGGCTTGGGTGTTTCCAGCAATTTATTAAAGTCGGGTTTGCCACTAAAAAGTTGCGCGTCCCACCACACCGTGCCGGCTTCCAATGCTTCACGCTCGGTATCGGACATCGCCGGTAATGCTTTCTTGAAATAACTGAATAGAAACTTGCTGAAAAGAACGCGGCGCAGCGGCGGTAGATTTAGTGGTGCTGCAACGAGTATGAACGCGCTGGCCCAGAGGATTTTTGCAGTATCAGAACTGCCGACAAGGTTAAGGACTGCGGCTAACACCAGGGCAGCGATAGCCGTCCATAGCCACAATGGCGCCCGATGATAGGCGAGCACGCCAACCAATCCGAGAACTGCGATCACCCAAAACATACTCATGGCTTCCCTCCACGATTGTTTCTGCTAACCGGGCAAAACAGGTTGTACCTGCTTGTCGCTAATTAGAGGTCGGAATCGCCTGAAAGTTTGATAAAAATACCGCTAAAAGATTGCACTTTCACTGAAATGGTTCCACCGAACTCCTTGTAAAATCATATCAAGTTCTGGCACCAAAAGGGCTTGCAAGCTACCCGGCACTGGCAGACAATAAGTGCCTGTTTTCAATCGGTTAGCTCGACCGTCTATAATTAAAGCGACACAAATAAACTGCGGTCGAGGAACGGGACGGGAAAGCCCGACTCAACGGCAAATGGACAAATGGACTGCTGCGCTAATTACATGGATTGTAGGTTCAGATTATGAGTATCTCGCTCTATTCAATTCCAGCCCTGCTGGTACTCGCGGCCAAAGCCGCGATATTTTTCTACGCCCATAAATCGCCAGTTAGGGACAAGGCCGCATGGCTTTTTCTCGTTTTCCTGGGCGCGCTGACGGTACAAAACATCGCTGAGATCGGCATTCTGAATTTTCACGGTGCGGAAGTGGTTGGTCTTGACGAATTGTTTAATGGCTATCTCTACTTTGCCGCCAGTGCAGTCGCACTCGCCATACTGGTACACCTGACACTGACTCTGTCGCTGGATTGGGGTGAGCGTATCCGCTCATCGGCACTCACTGCATTAATCTATTTACCGGCGGCAATCATTCTGGCGCTTCTGTTCACCACCGATTATGTCGTCGCTGGATTCAAGCACCTCAACTACACCTATGGTCAGATTGCCGGCGAGGGTTATTGGTTGTGGGAAATTTACGTACTGCTTTATTGTTCTGCGACCTTGGCACTTCTTTATTATGGTGCGCGCAATCAAAAGACGCCTTCGAAGAGACTGAAAAACAAACTCATGGGTTACGGCATGTTGCCCATGGGTGCAGTAATCGGCCTGGTGATAGTGATACAGCATCAGGGTATCGATGCACAATTCAACACCACAGCGACGTTACCGATCGCGATTACTATCTTTCTGGCGATCACGGCCTATGCAATTTACCAATTCAGACTGTTTGATATCGATTTTTATATTCCCGGCTCCAAGGTACGAAAACGTAAAACTGTTTTTTACGATCGCATGCGCAAACTGATCGGAGAAATTGCTGAGCTGCCGTCAGCCAAAGATGCGGTCAGCTTATTGGCCGATACTTTCAAGTGCCCAATCCTGTTGATGGATGGCAACCATCGCATTCTCGCCAGTGCTGGCAGCGCGCGAAACATGAGCACACTTCCATCAAGCGCGCTGGACCAGTCAAACCACATTCTCGTTCGCGATGAAGTTGCGACACAAAAGCCAGATATTTATCACGAGATGAAACAGCACCACGTGTCGGTCATTGTTCCTTTCTATCCGGGAAGTCGTGCTGCCTCCGGATGGTTGTTAATGGGTGAATCATTCGGCGAACAGGTTTATTCGCCCATGGATTTCAAACAAGCGGAACGAGTGTTCGACAAAATGGCGGACCTGTTCCTCGAAGGCATGGTCAGTGTACGCACTGAACAGGAAGCAACCAAGAAGCGCCTGCAAAAACTGGAACAGGCATATGAAAAAATGGTCGCCGCCTACCAGAAACTGGAGCAGGACAGCGAACAATTACAACGCGAAAATGCGCGTCTGTTGCTGGAACAACCAGCAGACAGTTTCAGCCTGATTTCCACCGCAAACCAGGAAAGTACGATACCTGCGATGGTGACGCTGCTGGGACGTGACAAGGCCATGCTGGCACGCTTGCGCGAACAATTTCCACAAGCCGCACATTATGTGGCCGCCAATTCCACCAGCTTTAAACGACAAAGTCCTTCAGATGTATTGGTTTGCCGTATGGAGGCAGATGGCTCACGAGTCAATCGTCAGTTCCTGAAAGCCATCAAGGAGCACCGAAGCAAATCGGCCTTCCTGCTATACGGACCTGGCGCTGCCGAATTTGTTCGCGATCACCAAAAAGAATTACTGGGCAGCATCATCGAGGTGTTTCCAGAAGACTTGCCGTCTGCCGGACTTGGGCGTCGCATCAATGCCATTTCGGAACTGCGCAAAGCAATGTGTTCAGTGGTGGATCCCGACAGCCCGCTGATTGGCCGGAGCCAGGCATTCATTGACGTGATCGCTGATGCCATTCGCATTTCACGCTTCTTTGAGCCGATTGTAATCAAGTCATGTGATATCGCCGAGGGCATCGCCATCGGTAGTTATATTCACGAACAGAGCTCGAGTAATGGTGCGTTCGTGGTGCTACGTAGCGACACCCTGAATCTGGAAGCCCACAGCGATTCGCTTACTGCCGACGACGAGCGCCGTATCAAACAGTCATTGAAACAGGCCCGTGGCGGCAGCCTGATGATCGATAACGTCGCTAATCTTTCAACCAAAATTCTCGATCACGTCCTGGCATTGGTTCAAGAACGAAGTGACGTTCGCTTGATGGCGGGTTTTGATTCCACCGCAGGCCGACGGGTTGAAGATTTGCAGCCGCTACTTCGGACATTTGTGCTCGAGCTTCCCAAGCTCACGGAGCGCAAAGACGACCTGCAACTGCTGGTGCATTACTTCACTTTGTTGCACAACTTGCAGGCGAATCAGGATGCCTATCTGGATCAGTCGGAGCTTGAGGCGCTTCAACTTGAACACCATGCCGATAATCTGGCCATGCTAAAGGGCCTGATCTTTGACCGACTCGGCAGCAAAGACGCAAATCAGCCAGGTCAGATTGCCAGTTATGCGAGCGGTAAAAGCAAAACACTGGAAGAACACGTGGCTGATTTTGAGGTTGCTATCATCAAGGAAACACTGGAGCGTTGCGATGGCAACAAATCCAAGGCGGCACGACTGTTAGGTCTGCGTCCGAACACCTTGCACTACAAACTGGAAAGACTCGGTCTGTCTGCCGACAAAAAGAAACTGGACTCTGAAGATTGATAAACTTGCGTTGGCGGGATTGACTGTGCCGGGTCGCCCTAGATTTCGATCATTTCAAACTCTTCTTTACTCGCACCGCATTCCGGACACTTCCAGGTTTCCGGAACATCCTCCCACTTGGTGCCGGCAGGTATGCCTTCATCCGGCAAACCTTTTTCCTCGTCATAGACAAAACCACAAACCACACACATATAGCTCTTCATTGTTTCCTCTTTTATATGCTGCCTCCGGGCATTTATCCCGGATCTAATGCGCTCAATATTCGCACGATAAAAGCGATAGTGAAACGCTGCAAGAGTTCGCGTTACAATTTCCGGCTCCTTTTAATAGACACCTTCTTGTGATGAGCGAACGTACTGCTGTTGTGCTTTTTAATCTGGGCGGCCCCGATTCGATCGAGGCGGTTGAGCCGTTTCTGTTCAACCTGTTCTCAGATCCGGATATCTTTAAGCTTCCGCTCGGATTTATCACGCAGCGATGGTTTGCCCGAATGATTTCCCGTCGACGTGCGCCGGAAGCTGCGAAGGGATATCAGGCCATGGGCGGGAAATCGCCTATTGGCGAATACACACAGGCACAGGCCGATGCACTATCCAAGGCTCTAAAAGATGCTGGTGACTATCAGGTTTTCGTCTGCATGCGCTATTGGCACCCAATGTCGCATCAGGTAGTTAATCAACTCAAGGAAAGTGGCTTCGACCATGTAATCCTGTTGCCGCTGTATCCACAGTATTCCACCACCACTACCGGTAGCTCCTATAACGATTTTGTTCGTGCGTGCGCTCGTGCCAACTACAACCCACACATACAGCTAATCGAGAAATGGTTTGATGAACCGCGCTATCAACAGACTATTGTCGAAGCTATTAAACGAGAAGCGACAAAACTACCTGATCCCGAACCCAACAAGATTGAGCTGCTTTTTTCTGCGCATGGCTTGCCACAGAAAATAATTAAACGTGGTGATCCCTATCAGCAACAGATTGAAGCAACCTATGAATCACTTAAAAACAAACTGGGCTGGCCCAATACAACGCTCTGTTACCAGAGCCGCGTTGGACCACTCGAATGGTTGCGCCCGTATACCGAAGACGTGATTCTGGAAAAAGCGGCAGCGGGCGCGAAACAAATGCTTGTTTACCCAATCGCTTTTGTTTCCGACCACATCGAAACCCTGTACGAACTCGGTGTAGAGTATGCCGACGTCGCAGCGGACCACGGCATCGACCACTATAGAGTCGTACCGGCGCTAAACTCTGATCCCGGTTTAATTGATACCCTGAAGGACCTGGTAACCTCACTAAACAATGGCCAATAACACTCCACCCGTTGTTATGATTTTCGCTGGTGCCGATCCGACTGGCGGCGCCGGTATTACTGCGGATATACAAACCGTCAGCGCACTGGGTTGTCATCCGGCACCAGTCATTACCGCAGTAACTGCGCAAGACACTGCAGGGCTAAAAGAATTTACGTCTGTCAAAACTGAGCTGGTTATCGCCCAGGCACGCGCAGTACTGGAAGACATGCCAGTTGCCGCGTTCAAAACCGGAATGTTGGGCAGCGCCACCAACCTCGCCGCGATCGCTACCATTATCAGCGACTACCCGGACATCCCGGTAGTGGTCGATCCGGTTCTGGCAACCGGTGCCGGCGAACCCTTAAGTGAACAGGCTATCGAAGACGGTTACCGAACCTTGTTATTGCCAAATACAAAGCTGGTAACTCCCAACAGCATAGAAACCAAACGGCTGGCGACGAACGCCGATACTCCTGAGGCCTGCGCACAGGAGCTGATGTCACTTGGCTGTGAATACGTCCTTTGTACAGGGAGCCATGAACCGACAAAGGATGTTGTCCACCACTTACATGGTCATCATCGACTACTGGAAACATTTAATCAGCAACGGCTTCCACACGACTATCACGGTTCCGGTTGTACACTGGCGGCGGCATGCGCCGCAGGACTGGCTCAGGGTTTTGAGATTAATTCGGCGGTTAGAGAGGCACTGGATTTTACCTGGAATGCATTGGCCAAAGGCCATCAACTGGGAATGGGCCAATTCCTGCCTGATCGTCAGTACTGGAAGGACATCGTAACGGGTGACAAATCGAAATCATGAGCTCGTCTGGAAAACGATCCCGAATTAAAGGTCTATATGCAATTGCGGATACAAGTGTTCTTCAACCGGAAGAATTTCTGCCGGCGGTACAAGCGGCAATCACTGGCGGTGCTCGTGTTATCCAGTATCGCGACAAGAGCAGCGATGCCCAACGCCGACAACAACAAGCTCGGGCGCTGGTAAATGTATGTCATGAACTCGGGGCTATCCTGATCATTAACGACGATGTGGCGCTGACCAAATCAGTGGATGCAGATGGTGTTCATTTGGGTCGCGACGATCCCGACGTCAGTGCTGCACGCCAGGAACTCGGGGCCGGCGTATTGATAGGAGTCTCTTGCTATAACGAAATCGATCGGGCGCGAAACGTGAAAGCCGATGGTGCCGATTACGTTGCATTTGGGAGCTTCTACGCATCGAGCATCAAGCCTGAAGCCGTGCGAGCAAGTCCTCAGTTATTGCAGCAGGCAAAACTGGAACTGGGATTACCAGTGGTTGCCATTGGTGGCATCACCCCGGAAAATGGCGCCGAACTTGTGGCAGCTGGAGCCGACGCGCTTGCAGTCATTACCGGCGTCTTTGCCTCAAACGATATCTGTTCGGCAGCCGAAAGATACGCCCACTTATTCGATTAAGAGTTTCAAAGGAAAATCTCAATGACAAAGTCTTCAGACCTATTCAATCAGGCTTGCCAGCATATTCCTGGCGGCGTGAATTCCCCGGTACGTGCCTTCAAGGGTGTTGGCGGCGATCCGATTTTCTTTGCACGCGGGGAGGGAGCCTATCTTTGGGACGAGGATGGAAACAAATACATCGACTCCGTCGGTTCCTGGGGACCAATGATACTTGGGCATGCGCATCATGATGTGATCGCTGCGGTGAAAACTACTATTGAAAACGGTCTGGGTTTTGGTGCGCCGACACGCATTGAAACCGAAATGGCAGATCTGGTTTGCAAGCTGGTGCCGTCAGTGGAAAAAGTGCGCATGGTCAGCTCCGGCACCGAGGCCACCATGAGCGCTATCCGCCTCGCCCGTGGTTTCACCGACCGCGACAAGATCGTCAAGTTTGAAGGTTGCTATCACGGTCACTCCGACTCCCTGCTGGTGAAAGCCGGTTCCGGTGCGCTAACACTGGGTGTACCAACATCACCCGGTGTCCCCGCGGACCTTGCCTCGCACACACTCACACTGGAATACAACAACCTGGAACAGGTAGAGCAGGTGTTCAGCGAGATCGGTGATCAGATTGCTTGCATCATCGTCGAACCCGTGGCCGGTAACATGAACTGCATCCCGCCGGTACCCGGTTTCTTGCAAGGCCTGCGCAAAGTTTGTGACGAGCACGGCACTGTCCTGATCTTTGATGAAGTCATGACCGGTTTTCGCGTCGCCCTTGGCGGTGCTCAATCCATCTATGAAGTGACGCCAGACATGACCACACTGGGCAAGGTAATTGGTGGTGGTATGCCGGTGGGTGCTTTCGGCGGACGTGCTGACATCATGAACCACATCGCCCCGGACGGTCCCGTGTACCAGGCAGGCACACTTTCAGGCAATCCAGTCGCCATGGCCGCGGGAATGGCCACATTATCGGCGATTCAAAAAGAGGGTTTTCATCACGACCTGGCTACGAAAACTTCTGCACTGATGCAGGGATTCGAAAGTGTGGCCGAAAAGACGGGTATCGCATTGACCACACAGGCCGTGGGCGCGATGTTCGGTGTGTTCTTCACAGAAGAAAAAACCGTTACCAGTTTTTCCCAGGTAATGGCTTGTGACGTGGAGCGCTTCAAAAAGTTCTATCACGGCATGCTTGAGGCCGGTGTCTACCTGGCACCATCTGCATTCGAGGCCGGCTTCATCTCGGCGGCCCACAGCGACGACGACATTAGTGCCACCGTCGACGCCGCGCGCGCGGTGATGAAGACACTGTAAATTGCAAAAAAAACGGCCGGATCCGAAGATTCCGGCCGTGTTACTGCACCCCCCACATACGTCTGGCGCAGAAACTCTTTTTTTAACTAACCAGTATGTTCTCGTCTCCGAAACGGACGGTGGCTACCGTCGGCTGAATAATTTCGTCGCTGAGAGCGATATCGACACCTAGGACAGAAACCAGATCGTGGTGATCACGGATGCCCGGCATTTCCTCCCGGAGGTAGCCGTAGTGGGTCTCATTCATGTAGACCAGATTCGGTCTGGCGCCGAAATCAGTCTCATAATCGCTAACCAGGTTCACAATATGGCTTAACATTTGAATTGCCCTCCGGAATTACTTCCTTTTTAACTGCTAGGTACTTGCCCGTGTCCTTTGCTATTAGTTAAAGCAATAGCCATGCCACCTCTCGTGATAGCGGTAAGTTGTTGAAATTAAGGGCTAAATAGTTTCCTGGAGAAATCGCGTTCGTCGCAGCGCAAGGTGACGCAGGACGCACAGGGTCAGATTGCGGCGACCCGGGACGTCATTCCACGGGATTTGCTGCCAAAAATAGGCAGATGTGGGGAATTGAGGGAAAAAAGACATCCAGGCCCCGGGAAAACCCCGGGAACCCGGATTTAGAGACTAGCGAGCAGTCAGGCCTTCCATATAGGCGGCAACAGCATTGATTTCATCGTGGGACATGCGAAATGCAATCTGGGACATGATTTTGTTGTCATTCGCACGTTTACCACGCTTGAATGCGCGAAGCTGACCTGTAGCGTATTTGGCATGCTGCCCGGAAACGCTGGGGTACAACGGCGGTATGCCCTTGCCGGATGGCCCGTGACACGCCATACAGGCCGCCACACCGGTCTTGGAATTACCACCGCGGTAGAGATTTTCACCCTTTTTCGCCAGTTTTTCGTTTTTGGCGCCTACCGTCACTTTCTGGGACGCATAGTAGGCACCCAGATCAGCCATCTGTCGCTTGCTCAGACCGGCTGCCTGGCCTGCCATCAGCGCATCTTTGCGCGCACCCGATTTGAAGTCAGCCAACTGCTTGGCAATGTAGCCGGCGCTCTGGCCCGCCAGTTTCGGCCAATCGGGATTGGTGCTGTTACCACCGACACCATGGCAACCCACACATCGGCCAGCGAGTTGCTTGCCTTTCGCTATGCTGCCTGCGGCCATTACAGACCCGGCGGAGGCGATCAGCCCTGCGCCAACCAAAATAATTATCGCTTTTTTCATCGGGTTACCTCTCGATGGCTTTTTCTTGCGTAAATGGGGGTACCGCGCACCTGCGGGAGACGGTTACACTTCGTGCCAGCCCGCCACCTGACCACCCAATAATAAGGGCCGCCTTATATACCAAGAGCCAGAAACAAGGTCAATTTGAGTCATGGATATCACCGAAATACTGCGCCAAATCGAGTTTAGTCGCGGCGCTCCCTCGTTATCAGCACTGCCACCGGACGAGGGTCTGGAAATTGCCTTCGCCGGGCGCTCAAATGCCGGTAAATCCAGCGCGATTAACGCTATCACCGGTCGAAAAGGCCTCGCTCGCACCAGCGGTACCCCGGGGCGCACGCAACATATCAACTTCTTCGACCTGCCGGTCGAGGGTGAATCCAGGCGGCTGGTAGATCTGCCAGGATACGGTTATGCCAAAGTCGCGAAATCAGTGCGTGAACAGTGGGAGAGAACGCTACACCGTTATCTGGAGATCCGCGAGAGCCTGCAGGGCCTGATCCTGCTAATGGATTGCCGCCACCCGCTCACCGCCGGCGATCAGCAAATGCTCGACTGGTGCCAGGCAGTGGATATGCCGGTCCACGTGCTGCTAACCAAGATCGATAAGTTGAAGCGCGGGGCGGCCGCATCGGCCTTGGCCAAGGTAAAAAAAGATTTGGCCATAAACTGGCCCATTGCCAGTATTCAGCCATTTTCCGCCACAAAACGCGAGGGCCTGGAAGAAGCCAGGGCACAAATCGCTCAGTGGTTAGAGATACCGGAAGAAAATTAGCTAAATAGGCATAAAAAAGCCCCGGACCAAATCTAGGATGAGCCCGGGGCAAAAAATCCTGGTGT
>CAJICK010000034.1_pt1 | contig 14497 bp, 13 predicted proteins | sample 9199621 | NCBI WGS metagenome assembly CAJICK01 (sample SAMEA7708342, study PRJEB35096) | sediment metagenome | biome: marine neritic benthic zone biome [ENVO:01000025]; feature: sediment [ENVO:00002007]; material: shallow marine sediment [ENVO:03000034] sea grass bed [ENVO_01000059] ... | reverse complement strand
CGGCAATCGCGATCGATTTTTTTCTGTCGTTGAGCCTCGCGTGGCTCTCCCTTTCGAGTCCTGCGAAGATGGGCGAGATTTCTCGACGGATGTTTTCTTTTGTATGCTCATGGTTAAGATCCCTCTAACAAGTTGTTAGCTAACCAAAAGAACTACTCCCCGGGCTGGAGCGAATTAGCCCTCACTCCTGGGGAAGTGACTATTTTGCGCAAATCCGGTCACTAGAGGCAAGTATTGCTGTAATTCCAGCTTAAAATGCAGGGAAATGACTTACACCTGGACCATGAATACCTACACTATATTAATGTCTACTCTGCTTGAAACGCTCCCATTCTCGATTCCAGAACGCTTTCATTGGGTGGCCCAGGACAGCAATGGTGCCTGGTGGGGCTATACTGTCGAACCACATCGCAGCGATTTCGGCTGGTATGAGAACGAGGTGGGCGAGTCAGAACGTCTGGGTGAGACAGCACCGGTTAACTGGGAGCAGTCATTGTTAAAGGTAGAAAAAGCGGCGAAGTAACTGAGGCTAAAGTGATTAGCCAGCCAACCACAGGAGAACTTCAGTCAATTCAGCGAGTCGAAAAATAGTTGCCAGTTACAAGGATTTAATCTTTTTTAGCTGACCCTCAAGTCCCTGAATAGCAGCCTCTAGCTCCTGTTGGCGGGCCTTGGCCTGATCAACGACAGCAGCCGGGGCCTTGTCGACAAAATTCTTGTTTTCGAGCTTACCCTTAATACCCTGAAGCTCTTTCATACTCTTTTCGATGTCTTTGGAAAGACGTGCAATTTCCGCATCTTTGTCCACCAGCCCGGCTAGCGGTACGAGAATCTTTACCTTGCCGACCAGTGCTGTCGCTGATTCCGGTACATCAGCATCGTTATCGACAAATTCGGCAGATTCGACGCGACCCAGGAATTGGACGTAGGGCTTGTATTTATTAAAGCGATCTCTTTCTTCTTCCGAAGCGCCTTGCAACAAAATACCGATACGCAATCCCGGTTTGATATCCAGCTCACCGCGAATGTTACGAATACCGTCAATAGCTTCCATGGCCCACTGCATTTCACTGACGGCAGCATCATCCAGAAGCGCGTTATCAGATTCCGGGTAAGGTTGATTCATAATCGTGGTGCCTTCGACACCCGCTAGCGGCGCGACGCGTTGCCAAATCTCCTCGGTAATATACGGGGTGATCGGATGCAGTAAGCGCAAAATCGCTTCCAACACTTGCACCAGTGTCCTTCTCGTACCACGCATGCGTGCATCGCTGGCACTTTCGTCGTTCAGTACTACCTTTGAAAGCTCAAGGTACCAGGAGCAATATTCATCCCAGACGAAGCTATAGAGTGTTTGTGACGCATGATCAAAACGATATTCACTGATGGCATTGTTTACTGATGCTGCCACCTGTTGCAGGCGGGAAATAATCCATTTGTCACTGGCTGTCAGCTCAGCCTCACCACCGGTTTGACCACAATCCTTGTCTTCGGTGTTCATTAACACATAGCGGGCGGCATTCCACAGTTTGTTACAGAAGTTGCGATAGCCTTCGATACGACCGAGATCAAAGTTCACATCGCGTCCGGTGGAAGCCAGTGCGGCGAAGGTGAAGCGCAAGGCATCGGTGCCAAAGGCGGGAATGCCATCCGGGAAGTCTTTGCGCGTCTGCTTGGCTATCTTCTCGGCCAAATGCGGTTGCATCATGCCGGTGGTACGTTTTTCAACCAATGCATCCAGTTCGATTCCATCAATGAGGTCGATTGGATCGAGAACATTGCCTTTTGACTTGGACATCTTGTGACCATGGGAGTCACGCACCAATCCATGGATATAGACTTCGTGGAATGGCACATCATCCATGAACTTGAGCCCCATCATGATCATGCGGGCAACCCAGAAGAAAATGATGTCGAATCCGGTGACCAGCACACTGGTCGGATAAAAGGTTTTTAATGCCTCGGTATTTTCAGGCCAGCCAAGTGTAGAGAACGGCCACAAGGCTGAAGAGAACCAGGTGTCGAGCACGTCATCATCTTGTTCGAGATAGACATCGGCCGGGATATTGTGTTTCTCGCGCACTTCGGTTTCGCTTCGACCAACATAAAGTTCACCGGTTTCGTCATACCAGGCAGGGATGCGATGACCCCACCAGATCTGGCGTGAGATGCACCAGTCCTGGATATTGCGCATCCATTCATAATAAGTGTTCTTCCAGTTGTCGGGGACGAATTTGATGCGGCCGTCTTCAACCGCCTTGATCGCGGGCTCGGCGAGCGGTCCGATCTTTACGTACCATTGATCCGTAAGGAAGGGTTCGACCACAGCGCCGGATCGATCGCCACGCGGTACCATGAGCTTATGATCGTCAGTTTTTTCAAGTAGACCTTCTTCTTTCAGATCGTGAACGATGGCATCGCGCGTCTCATATCGATCAAGCCCGGCATACTTGGCCGGCAGCTCTTCTGCTTTCGGCTCGCCTTCCACTCCCGGGTAATACTCCCAGTGTACGGTTTCCAGGATGGCGGCATCCCGGGTCATGACATTGATCATGGGCAGATTGTGTCGCTTGCCTACTTCGTAATCGTTGAAGTCGTGAGCGGGAGTAATCTTGACGCAACCGGTGCCAAACTCCGGATCGACATATTCATCGGCAACAATAGGAATTTCGCGGCCAACCAGGGGCAGGGTTAATGTCTTGCCGACGATGTCCTGGTATCGCTCGTCATCCGGGTGCACAGCAACCGCAGTGTCACCGAGCATGGTTTCCGGTCTGGTGGTGGCAACGATCAGGTGACCCGAGCCATCGGTAAGTGGGTAACGCATGTGCCACATGTGGCCGGACTCTTCTTCCGAAATGACTTCCAGATCGGAAACAGCGGTGTGCAGGATCGGGTCCCAATTTACCAGTCGTTTGCACGATAGATCAGGTCTTCCTCATAAAGCCGGACGAAGACTTCTTTCACCGCATCAGAAAGCCCATCGTCCATAGTGAAACGTTCGCGTGACCAGTCAAGACTGGAGCCGAGGCGACGCAGTTGCCGAGTAATATTGCCACCGGACTCGGCTTTCCAGTCCCAGATGCGATTGACAAAGGCGTCGCGACCAAGGTCGTGACGCGTCTTGTTTTCCGCGTTGAGTTGACGTTCCACCACCATCTGCGTGGCGATCCCGGCGTGATCGGTACCTGGCTGCCACAGGGTGTTGTCTCCCTTCATGCGATGGTAGCGGATCAGCGTATCCATCACGGTATTGTTGAAGCCGTGTCCCATGTGCAGACTGCCAGTGACATTGGGTGGGGGAATCATGATGCAGTAGGCTTTATCACCACCGGCTGGTGTGAAATAGCCCTTGTCTTCCCAGGTCTGATACCACTGCTGTTCGATCGCGTGGGGATTGTATGTCTTTTCCATTGTGTCTCTAGTTATGCGCTGCTGCTTGCCAGCATTTATATAAGGCGGCCGATTATACAGAAACAGGGCTCGAGAGCGTAAGCAAATGACTGTCGTGATATGATAGAGAGCCTTCCGGCAGCCGATCGACCAAAAAATAAGCAGGAGCCGTAATGACGGCCACCAACAAGATCAATAATACTTTCGCGGTCATTCTTTCCACCACATTAGCGTTAAAGCTGATTCTGTCAGTGTGGTTTCCGGTTACCGGCGACGAAGCCTATTTCACACTCTGGGGCAAGTTTCCCGATTACGGATTTTATGATCATCCACCAATGCTTGGTTGGTGGTTGACGGCGCAGCTCTGGTTCGGTGATGCCCTCTGGTGGTTGCGCCTGCCCTCGGTTCTGGTGACCACCGGTATCGGCTGGGCAATTTACCAAATCGTCCGTAAACAAAATGAGCAAGTCGCCACCTGGGTGGCATCGCTTTATCTGCTGGCGCCGATCAACTTGCTTGGCGTCGTGATCGCCAACGATACGCCGCTGTTGTTCTGGTCGTTCATTTCTGTGATGGCGTTCTATCGTGCACAAGACGATGACCACATCGGTTGGTATGCGTTAAGTGGTGCATTGCTTGGCCTGGCGTTTTTATCCAAATTTTTTGCCGGTGTACTTGGCATCGCCTACGCTATCTACGTATTGCTGTTTGTGCGACGAGGTGTCAAACCATGGTTCGGTATCGCGACAGTTGCCTTGGCAGCAATGCCTGGTGTAGTCGTAAATCTTGTCTGGAACTACAACCACTGCTGGAATAACTACCTGTTCAATTTCGTAAATCGCACCCAGCATACGGGTTTTTCACTAAGCAACATTGGTATTTATTTATTGATACTGGTTTACGTCATAACTCCACCAGTTATTTACTATTTATACCAATCTCGCGACCGCCTGATTCCTGCAATCCGTGCAAATGGCGGGTTGTATATGGCGCTATTTTTAATAGGCATATCCCTGTTCACCGTGGTCGCTGCCAGACAGCCATTTGGTATCCACTGGTTACTGGTCTTCTATCCATTTTTATTTTTAGGGCTAGCCTATACGCTGTCTGAACATCTATTGAGTATCTGTTTCAGATTCATGGTGCCGTTTGCCGCCATACACGTGCTTGTAGCGGTGGCTTTACTGTTTATGCCTGCATCGGTTTTCCGAGTCTGGGCCGATCCGCATCAGTTTATTGTTTTCGGTAAGCATACTGATGAAGTTCTCGCTGAGCTTGATAAATTCGATGGTAACTATACTTACGCAACTGATAACTACACTATCTCGGCTACCGCAGAGTATCGGGGGCGTCGCCGGGTCATTGTATTTGGTGCCGGGTCGTTTCACGGGCGTCAGGATGATTTGCTGACTGATTTCCGCGAATTGGATGGAACTAATATTCTGATCCTGCAATTCTCTGACAAAACGATGGAACCTTATTCCAATTATTTTGATAAGTTAAAGATTGAGCAGATCGAAGTAAGGGGTGCGCGCTACTATGTCGCGGTAGGTCAGGGATTCCGCTATCGTGCCTATCGCGACACTGTGCTTTCCAACGTTCGCGATGCCTATTATCGAGTACCGAAATTCTTGCCCGTAGGTAACTGTTATGTGTATGACCGTTACTTTGAAGACGACCAAAAAGGAATTAACCGCTAATGGGCAGCTTGCGTAAATCATTCTGCGGTTGGGGGCGTTACCCGGTTCAGGAGTGCGTAAGCTGGCGTCCGGAGAAGGCGAGCGGGCTGCTGCTAACAGATCCCATGATCCTGCGCGGGCAAGGACGAAGCTATGGTGATGCGGCGCTGAATGAAAACGGGAATATCGTACTGACCGAACGGGTAAACAGGTTCCTGGAGTTTGATGCGGATTCGGGATTGCTGCGTGCAGAAGCAGGTGTGACACTACAAGAAATTGTAGACATCTGTTTGCCCCAAGGCTGGTTTCTACCCGTGACGCCGGGTACCAAATTTGTTTCCCTTGGTGGCTGTATTGCCGCAGACGTGCATGGAAAGAATCATCATCTTGACGGCGCATTCTCGAGTTTCGTTGAGAACATCTCCCTGATGCTCGCTGACGGATCTGTACTTAATTGTTCTGCACAAGAAAATAGCGATGTGTATTGGGCGACGGTCGGAGGCATGGGGCTAACGGGTGCAATCCTTGATGTCACACTTCGTCTTAAACAGGTTGAGACTGCGTACATGGGGGTACAAAACGTCAAGGCGGTAGACCTGGAACAGGCATTCACGATTTTGTCTGAGGAAAACAACGACAATGCATACAGCGTCGCATGGATAGACTGCATGGCCCGTGGTCGGCGTCTTGGACGCAGCGTGGTGATGCATGGACGTCATGCGGGTTCAGAAGAACTATCAAGCTCCGATAAAGCCCTGGAACTAAAGCCAAGAAAAAGTCGATCACTGCCGATGGATTTTCCTTCCTGGATTCTGAATCCGTTATCCATATCCGTGTTCAACGCAATTTACTATCGCCGCGAAGGCGGAAAACAAAAACCGTTTATCGCTGATATCGACAGCTATTTTTATCCGCTGGACTCGATCCACCATTGGAATCGAATGTATGGAAAAAAAGGATTTGTGCAATACCAGTGTGTATTACCAAGCAAAAGTGCATTTGAGGGATTAAAGGGAATCCTTGAGCGTCTTGCCGGTAGCCGCCGTTCCTCGTTTCTTGCCGTGCTAAAACGCATGGGGCCGGGAAGCAATGGTTTGTTATCTTTCCCGATGGAAGGCTTCACGCTGGCGTTGGATCTGCCGCTGCGTGGTAAAGATATTTTTATGCTGCTGGACCAGTTGGATGAGCAGGTAATTAAGGCGGGCGGTCGTGTCTATTTGGCAAAAGACGCAAGACTCAATCGGGATTCGTTCAACGCCATGTATCCACGTATTGATGAGTGGCGGGAAATCAAACAAAAGATAGATCCCGAAAATCGGTTTACTTCAAGCATGGCCAGGCGATTAGGGATGGTGCAGGCATGAGTAAACCAGGGCAGAAAATATTGGTACTTGGCGCAACCTCAGCCATGGCCAAAGGTACGGCCTCTGCCTTGGCAGCACGAGGTGATGCACTGTATCTCGCAGGACGCGATAGCGACGAGCTGATGCGTATTGCGTCGGATCTTTCGGTTCGCTATCGGGTGCCGACGCACCATGGTGTTTTCGATATTTCAGATCTTGATTCCCATGCCGCGTTTGTTGACCAAGTGGTGAGTGCGCTCGGTGGGCTAGATGGCGTGGTGCTGGCCGCCGGATACATGGCTGACCAGCCAGATGCTGCTGCTGACTTCGCGCTGGTTGAAAAAATGGTACGCGTCAATTATCTGGGTGCGATGAGTGTGCTGGATCATTGTGCAGCGGTACTCAAGGCGTCTGGCCAGGGATTCATCGTCGGCATATCGTCGGTTGCGGGGGATCGTGGCAGGCAAAGCAATTTTTACTACGGCTCCTCTAAAGCCGGATTTACGGCCTATCTGTCAGGCTTGAGGAACAGTCTGGCAAATTCAGGAGTGCAAGTGCTGACAGTGAAACCGGGATTCGTTGATACCGCGATGACCTACGGCATAGAAGGCATGTTTCTGGTGGCATCACCAAAAGATATCGGGCACCAAATTGTGCGCGCTGTCGAAAAGAAGCGCGATACCGTTTACTTGCCCTGGTTCTGGCGTTACATCATGTTGATCATTCGCCATATACCCGAAATTGTTTTCAAGCGACTCAAGCTCTGAATCTATGGCAGCACAAAAAACCATCGTAGCCGCTTTTGATTTCGACGGCACATTAACTTATCGCGATACCCTGATTCCGTTCCTTTATTTCTATGCGGGGCCACTGGCGTTCGTTCGTGATATTGCGCGCAGTGCACCGACCTTGGTGGCTTACGGTTTGCGTCAGATAAAGAATGATGTCGCGAAAGAGGGAGTGCTAAGAAACTTTCTTGCTGATAAATCACTTGGGTCCTTGCAACAAAAGGGGAAACTATTTGCTCGTGATCATCTACCCGGGCTTGTGCGACCAGCGGCCCTGCGAAGACTTCGGTGGCATCAACAGCGCGGACATCAAGTCGTAATCATCAGCGCCTCGCTGGATCTTTATCTAAAGCCGTGGGCTGCAGAGCTAGGTATCGATCATGTGTTGTGCACGTCACTTGATGTAGATGGGAATGGTCAGGTGTCAGGGCGGCTGGGAACTGAAAACTGCTATGGCCCTGAGAAACTCAGACGCCTGCGAGAGGCCCTGGGAGATACATCTGACTACCTGCTTTATGCTTATGGTGACAGCCGAGGCGACAGAGAATTACTGGCATCTGCCGATCATTCGTTTTACCGTAACATGCCAGAAGTAACAGAAACTGACTAATAGCTATGTATTACATCATTCACCTGATCAAACTGATGCGACCGCACCAATGGACCAAGAGTCTGTTTGTCTTTACCGGTCTTGTCTTTGGTCATGCGTGGACTGATGCGGCATTAGTGCAATCCGTAGTATTGGCAGCGATCGCTTTTTCATTGCTTTCCAGCGGGATCTATATCGTTAACGATATTGTTGATATTGAGAGCGATCGGCAGCACCCGAAAAAGAAACACCGTCCACTGGCAGCGGGCAACATTGCCGTCACGCTGGCTTCAGCGTGGGCAACGGTATTGGTGGCTTCGGCTTTGATTATTGGTTACGTGGTCAGTGTAGATGTTGCGTGGCTGTTGCTTGTGTATCTTGTGCTTAATGCGGCGTATAGCGCCGGTCTAAAGCAAATAGCCGTACTGGATGTCTTTTTAATTGCAACCGGATTCATGCTGCGCATTCTTGTTGGAACTGAAGGTGTTGGTATCCCACCGTCCCAATGGCTGCTTTTATGTGGCCTGATGATTACTCTGTTTCTTGGATTTACCAAGCGCCGGGCAGAGATGATGGTGGCTGACGATTCCGGTAAGCACACGCGCAAGGTTCTGAAGCAGTATGATGCCAGTTTGCTGGACAGTTTTATTGCCATCACGGCTACCGGCACCGTCATTGCATACAGTTTATACACGATGAATGCCGAGACGATTCGAATTCATGGTACGTCGAATCTTATTTACACCGTGCCATTTGTCGTTTACGGAGTTTTGCGCTACATCCTGCATCTTCATATGCATCGCCGTGGAGAAGATCCGGCGAAAGAGCTGATCAGTGATCCGCATATCATTATCACAGTGCTTGCCTGGGTGATCACCGTTATGTGGTTGATCGGCTAATACCTATGAGCACCGAAAGTGAGAAGTCAGTCTCGCTCAATCCTAAACAACTTCGCGCACTAATCTGGTCTATCACACTTGCGACCGCCGGGTACCTCGCGTTCTCATTCTGGGGAGGCTGGCACGAGGTCGTACAGGCCGCCAGTCGTATTGGTATTGTCGGCCTGCTTATTGCCCTGTGTTTATCACTCATTAATTACGGCCTGCGATTTGTCCGCTGGCAGTATTACCTGACATCACTGGGTCACAAAGTTCCCTGGTTGGAGAGTTTGCACATCTATATTGCCGGTTTTGCCTTAACCACAACTCCGGGGAAGATGGGAGAGATGCTGCGCAGTGTATTCCTTGCACGATTTGGAATGGAGTACACCAAGAGTATTGCTGCGTTCTTCTCAGAGCGGTTGTCAGACTTAGTGGCAGTTCTGGTGCTGACCCTGTTCGGCATTGCAAGCTACCCGCAGGGACGGCCAATTTTCTATTTTCTTATCAGCGGCGTGATTGTGGTTTTTTTGATTCTGCATAATCAGGACTGGCTTGATCGAATCAAAAATTTAATCAACAGACGCTTGCGTGGCAGGCTGGCAAATATTGCCGGTGGTGCTGTTGATGTGGTGTTGCATTCACGACAGTTATACCGATGGGCACCGCTAGGATGGGGATTGGCGCTGGGCGTAATAGCATGGGCAGCGGAAGCCTACGCCTTTCATTTGATGACCTTATGGATGGGACTGGAGCTCGCCTGGCCCATTACCTTTTTTATTTATGCTTTCTCGATGATTGTCGGGGCAATCAGCTTTTTACCTGGTGGCCTGGGTGGCGCCGAACTTACTATGGTGACCTTGCTGATGTTGAATCGGGTGGAAGCACCTGAAGCAGTGGCATTGACCGTGCTAATTCGTGTTACCACCCTATGGTTTGCCGTGTTACTGGGTGTCGTTGCCTTACTCAGACATCGTCATCATTAGTCTTTTGATCATCTGAGCCGGGCTCGTCCAGTTCATCATCAACTGTTCCGCCATGATCGGCAAGCTCTCTACCCAATAATGACTGCAGACGCATGATCGTTTTAATGTCCATTGCGTCCGTACCTTGTTTACGGAGTTCGATGTTCAGTGCCGCCGCAACTTTGATAGCTATCTCTCGCGCGTGTTTTGATGTGGCGTCATCGGGTGTTGGCGGTGGCGCGACGACCTCGTTAAGCACTGGGATATCATCCCAGTTAATCTCGACTTGTTCGGTTGAACTGGTGGCAGAGTCTTCCGACGCACTGGATTGATTCTTTGGTTTATTTTTCGCGCTGTTTTCTTTTTGTTTAGCCGGAGGCGGTGGCGGTATGTTTGCATCCTCCATTTCCAGTGCAAAGTCGTCGGCCGATGGGGGTTCCGTCTCCACCGGAGTAGGCTCTGCTATATCATCTTGCTCCGCGCTTTCATTCTCTAGCGGAAGATGAGCATCGCTTTCTGTAGTGGGATCCGAAGTAAGATCAGTCACGTCGCTGTCACTCGTGACGGCATCAGCGTCAATCTCAATTTTGTCCATGGGCGGCAATTCAGTTTCGTCCAGAGCCTGACTGTTTATCTCATTTTCAAAATCAATGCTTGAGTCAGAAAGCATTTCCTGATCGAGGTCGTCAGCCAAATCAATTTCTTCTTCAAACAGTGATGCATCGTCGGGAATTTCCAACTCGTTTTGGTCAACGTTGGGTGTATCCGTATTACTGCCAATCAGGGTCTTTAGGTTCTTCAGCACATCTTCTTTATTGGAGGAGCCTGCAGGATTTTTATCGGGAGGCAGATCCACACCGGCTAGCTCGTTGTGCATCATATCCTGGAGTGAATGAAGCACCTCATTAAGCGTGTGCCGGGTATTCGGCTTGTGCTTTGCGTTCTGTTGAGCGCCTTTTTTCATAACGTCACGATATTGTACGCCCCCGTTTACAGATTATGAGTTTGTAGCTCATATCCCCGGTCGCGATAAAACCGGAAACGATCACGTGCCTGTTGTTTCTCCGCTTCAGTGGCCCCGACCACTTCGGCAACTCTCTCGAAGCGACTGAAGAATGTCGGCACCTCGGCAGACAGGCTTACTAACACATCGGCAAACGCTTCAGGTGGTTCCCGATGACCGATGCACACGTTCGTTTCCGTCTTTTCATACTTACAGTTTAACTCATGGGGCACAAAACTGCCGGGGTTGAAGGTCCACAATGTCTGGTCCAGTTGTCTGGCCTCGGCCTCATTATCGACATAAATGTAAATATGGCGCCCGATTCTGTAGGCTTTGTCGATCAGGCGGCACGCGATTCGCTCTCGACTGTCCTGATTTGCATCCCCGATGAGGTAAAAGTCTACCTGGGTCACGTATTCTGTCCTGCCCGATTAATCAGGTATTGGGTAAGAAGACCGACGGGCCTGCCCGTCGCGCCTTTGGCTGCACCGGTTTTCCATGCCGTACCCGCAATATCCAGATGGGCCCATTTCAGCTCCTTGGTATAGCGGGAAAGGAAACAGGCGGCGGTAATGGTACCGGCCTCGCGCCCACCAATATTTGCCATATCGGCGAAATTGCTATCGAGCTGTTTCTGATATTGCTCCCAAAGCGGTAACTGCCAGGCGTGATCGTGGGCATATTCCCCCGCAGCCAGCAGGTCCTGGGCGAGTTCTTCGTCATTACCTAACATGCCGCTGGCATGCGCACCCAGGGCGATGACACACGCGCCTGTCAGCGTAGCGATATCGATGACCACCGCAGGATCAAAACGCCGGCTGTAAGTCAGGGCGTCGCACAGTATCAAACGGCCTTCGGCATCTGTGTTTAGAATCTCGATGGTCTGTCCCGACATACTGGTAACAATGTCGCCGGGTTTATTGGCATCACCATCTGGCAGGTTTTCGGAGCTCGGTACAATGCCGACGACATTGATGGGTAGCTTGAGCTCACCCACTGCGCGCATGGTGCCCAGAACGCTGGCGCCACCACACATGTCATATTTCATTTCATCCATCTTCGCGGATGGTTTTAAGGAGATACCACCAGCATCAAAAGTTAATCCTTTGCCGACCAGCACTACCGGTGCTTCGTTATTTTTACCGCCCCGGTATTCGATCACGATCAGTTTTGCCGGTTGACGGCTACCGCGACTCACGGAGAGCAGGGCGCCCATGCCCAGTTCTTCCATGTCACTTTCTTCCAGAACGGTCGACGTCATGCCAAGTTCTTTGGCGAGCTCGACTGCTTCTTTCGCCAGGTAGGTTGGTGTGCAGACGTTGCCCGGTAGATTGCCCAGGTCCTTCGCCAGGGAGGCTCCCACCGCAATAGCCTTACCTTGCTGAACAGCACGCTCAGCTGATTCATCATTCTCAGTGCTGGTGAGAGGGTAGGTCACATCCGTGAGCACCCGTTTGGCGCTGGATGGTTTGCTCTTCATCTGGTCAAAAAGATAGCGGCCGGTTTCCAGCGCTTCGGTCAATTGGCGCAGTTTCCAATTGTTGTCTTTCCCGGAGACGTCGAGTTCGGACAGTGTTAGCACTGCGCTCTTAGAAGCAGTCTTGTTCAGCTGAGCAGTGAGATTGGCGGCGGTAGTACGGAAGGCTTCCGCATCAAATTTTTCCTGTTTACCGCACCCGACCAGCATCACGCGATGACTGGTAATTCCACTGACATGATGTTGTAAAAGTATCTGGCCCTTCTTGCCCTCGAGATCCCCGCTTTCCAGCAGTCGGGAGATTGCGCCGTCGGAGGCGTTATCGATCTCGCTTGCTGTTGGGGAGAGCACTGGCCCTTCAAAAATCGCTGCCACCAGGCAGTCGCTTTCAATTTCTATCGGATTTCTATGTTCTATTACGTAGTTCATTCGTGATCGGGTCCCAAAGTGGAGGGTTTTTCAGAAACGCTGCCCTCGTAAATCAATTGCTGTGTATTATAAAGGCATGAAGCCGACTCCTCGACTATCCCATAGCTGGCCCCGGCCGTCTCTACTATGATTATTGATCGGGCATTTTTCCGCGAGGCTGTCTCCATCACATTGGCGGTCGTGGTGGTGCTGATGGCTTTATTCGTTCTTCAGGGAGCGGGTGGCGTATTCACGCGATCCGGTGAAGGTGGGGGCGACAAGTCTCCTCTGGTTATGCTGATTTTCCTCTACCCGCTTATGAATTTTGGTCTGTTACTGATGCTGGGTATGTTTATCGGTCTGTTGGTAACCCTGACTCGTTGGTATCGCGATAGTGAGATAGTGGTGTTACAGGCCTGTGGAATTGGCACCCTCGCCTTGCTGAGGCCAGTCATGTGGTTCGCGCTGGTGTTCTTCGCTGTTCTGATGGCGGAGGCAATGTTTTTCCGGCCGTTGGTGATTACCACAATTGGCGAGATAGAAGCTGCCAGCAGAAGCTCGACCAGTACGGCATGGATTAGTAGCGGCACGTTCAACGACATTAGAGGCCACGACGGAGTGTTCTATGCTGAGAAGGTCTCGTCCGGCGGTGAGATGCACAACGTATTTTTGAATCAGCCGGGTAGTGAAACCTCGGCAGAGCGGGTAATCGTGGCCAGCCAGGCGAAACGCTTTACGGATTCAGTGGCCGGGGAGGAGTTTCTACAGTTCTCACACGGCACTTCCTATCGCGGTCAGCCCGGGCGCGCGGACTATGAGTTGACGGATTTCGATGCGTATCGACTTCGGATTGAGCAAACCCCGGTTCAGGTGCGTCATCGGGATGTGCAAGCCTTGGCTACCAATGAGTTAGTTGGAAACAAGCAGTTATCCCATCAAGCCGAATGGCATGTACGTTTATCCAAACCGGTGGCGGTATTTGTGCTTGCCGCACTCGCCCTTGCGCTTTCCTATGCCGAGCCCCGCCGTGGGCGCTACTACAATTTATTTGCGGCCGTATTCCTGTTTTTCGTTTACATGCAGATGTTACTGATCGGTGAGACCCTGGTGCGACGCGGTGAAATTCCAGCGTACGTTGGCTTCTGGTGGGTTCACATCTTGTTCGGGCTGTTGGCTGCTTATTTTTTATGGCGACGCAGTCTCGGTCTCCCGCTGATTGCCTTGCCGAAGATTCCGAAGGTGCAGCATGACTAGCTTGCTGGATCGTTATATAGGTCGAAGTGTGTTATCCAGCACCGCCATGGTGTTGCTGGTGTTGCTTGGCCTGCTAACCGTCGTTCAGATTTTTGACGGTATCAACCAGATTGGGAAGGGCAGCTTCACCGCCGGAACCATGATGCTGCTGGTGTTGCTTGAATTGCCCTCGCGAATTTACGAAGTTTTCCCAATTGCGACCTTGATTGGTGGTACCGCAGGGCTCTCATTGCTGGCGCTGAACTACGAGCTAATCGCGATACGGGCTGGCGGTGTCTCGCTGACACGGATTGTCACTTCCGTGCTGAAAGTTAGCGCAGTATTCATCGCATTGGCAATATTTCTGGGCGAAGTGGTCGTCCCGATTACAGGAGATCTGGCCGAGCGTACGCGTGCAGAGGCACTGAATTCGGGACTGGTAAAAAAACAGGAGGGAATCTGGTTTCGGGATGGCCAGGAATTTGTCAGTGTCGGGGAGGTGTTACCGGATCTGACACTACGAAGTGTCAGGATCTATCGCTTCAATACGCAGGGTCGGCTTGAATTACAGCGTCAGGCGCAGCAGGCAGTGTTCCGTGGCGGTGCCTGGTATTTGAGAGACATTCGTACCAGCACGCTCGAAAGTCATCGGATTGTTGGAGATAAGGAAAAAGAGGTTCGATGGCAAACCGGACTGACACCAAAACTGGTCGGCGTCTTCACCGCCCACCCGCAATTTAT
>CAJICK010000087.1_pt1 | contig 14555 bp, 11 predicted proteins | sample 9199621 | NCBI WGS metagenome assembly CAJICK01 (sample SAMEA7708342, study PRJEB35096) | sediment metagenome | biome: marine neritic benthic zone biome [ENVO:01000025]; feature: sediment [ENVO:00002007]; material: shallow marine sediment [ENVO:03000034] sea grass bed [ENVO_01000059] ... | reverse complement strand
CCGGCCAGAATTGTGAAGTATCCGTTTGTCAGAAACGGAAAAAGTTGTCTCTAAGAAAACTAAATAAAGCTGAGGTGTGAGGGTATGAGTAATATTCCAGGTGAACTTAAGTACAGTAAGTCTCATGAGTGGATTCGAATAAATGATGATGGGTCGGTAACCATTGGGATTACCGAGCACGCCCAGGATCTTATGGGTGACATGGTATATGTCGAGCTGCCAGAGAACGGCGCCACATTAAATCAGGGCGATGATTGTGCCGTGGTGGAATCCGTCAAAGCGGCGTCCGACGTCTATGCGCCGATCGCCGGTGAAATTTTAGAAGTGAATGATGCGCTGGGCGATGCACCGGAAACAATCAATAGCGATCCTTATGGTGAAGGCTGGATCTTTCGCATGAATCCATCCGATAGTGGTGAGGTTGATGCCCTGCTCGATGCCAACGCCTATGAAGAGCTGGTTGCCTCCGAAGGCTAATCGTATCCAGCAAGAGTAATCTTTATGCCTTTTATTCCTCACACAGAAAAAGATCTTGCAGAAATGCTTAAGGCCATCGGCGTAAGCAATGTCGAGGCATTGTTTGATGAGATCCCGGCCAACCTGCGAAACGACAAGCTGGATCGGGTGCCAGCGGCACTAAGTGAAATGGCGCTGGGTCGCCTGATGAGCGAGCGTGCCGAAGCCGATGGTCGATATGTCAATTTCATTGGTGCTGGAGCTTATGAGCATCACATCCCTGCAGCGGTCTGGGAGCTTGTCACGCGTGGTGAGTTCTATTCTGCCTACACACCATACCAGGCAGAGGCCAGTCAGGGCACCTTGCAGGTGATCTACGAATTTCAAAGCATGATCGCCGGGCTCACCGGTATGGACGTCGCGAACGCCTCACTCTATGAAGGCGCGTCGGCGCTGGCGGAAGCCGTGCTCATGGCGGTACGCACTCACAAGAAATCACGCCGTATCCTGATGCCCACCACTGTGCACCCGGTTTACCGTAAGGTGGTAAAGACAATTGTTCAACATCAGAAAATCGAGCTGGTAGAACTGCCCTACGATAAGAAAGGCGGCCATATTGATCCCGCCAGTCTCAAGCAGTACGAGGGCGGCGATATCGCAGCACTGGTAGTTCCGCAACCCAATTTCTTTGGCGTGCTGGAAGAAGTGGACGAGTTGACCGATTGGGCGCATGCGCAGGGGGCGTTGGTCATTGGTCTGGTTAATCCGGTCGCGCTGGCTTTACTGACACCACCTGGCGAATGGGGTGAAGTCGGTGCCGATATCGCTGTTGGTGAAGCACAGCCACTGGGTGCGCCATTGTCATCGGGTGGCCCCTATGTCGGCTTTATGGCCTGTAAACAGAAAATTGTTCGCCAAATGCCGGGTCGCATTATTGGCCGTACTGTCGATCTTGATGGCAAACCCGGCTTTACACTGACGCTACAGGCGCGCGAACAACATATTCGTCGTTCGAAGGCGACCTCTAACATTTGTACCAACCAGGGCTTATTGGCCACTGCAGCAACTATTCATATGGCGCTGCTTGGTCGCGAAGGCCTGGAACGTGTTGCTGCGGCCTGTCACGCCAACACCGGAAAACTGGTGGAGACGCTGACCGCGATTGAAGGTGTCGATACAGTGTTTGATCGTCCCGTGTTTCATGAATCAGTACTAAAACTGAATGCACCGGTAGCGGATGTGGTGCGTGCGATGGAAGCGCAGGGTGTTATCGCCGGTTATCAATTGGTGGACGACTATCCGGAACTAGGTGATGCCTTGCTGGTTTGCGCGACTGAAACCCGTACCGAAGAAGACATGCAGCTCTATTCCAAGCACCTTGAACGAGTTGTCAGTAAGCGACGTCTGGACCCACCTCGCGCAACCAAGGTAAATCCGGGCGCCTAACAAAGGAGATCGCGACCATGGCCAAGATAACACTCGAAGGAAATCCCATTGAAACGAATGGTGAGTTGCCTGCTCTAGGCGAGACCGCCCCTGAATTTCTATTGGTTGATTCAGATTTAAAAGACGTCTCACTTTCAGACTTCAAAGGAAAGAAAAAACTTATCGACATCGTTGTCAGCCTGGATACAGGTATTTGCGCAACTTCTGCCAAAACCTTTGATGAGGCGGCGGATAAATATCCCAATGCCGTTATGTTGGTTGTGTCGGCCGACCTGCCATTTGCGCAGGCGCGATTCTGCGGTGCTGAATCGACAAACAAAGTGAAATACCTGTCGATGATGCGTAACCGTAATTTTGCCAAAGATTATGGTGTATTGATTCAGGATGGTCCGCTGGCAGGACTCACGGCCAGATCCATTGTGGTGCTGGATGAAAGCGATCGCGTTGTTTATGTCGAGCAGGTTCCGGAGATCGCTCAGGAGCCGGATTATGATGCGGCTCTCGCGGCGCTAGGTTAATAGAAATTGAAGGTGTCAGTATTGTGTTGATTTTTGAGTTATCCCAGGAAGGCCGCAACAATCCCTCGCAAGCACCACTAGTGCGTGCGGAGGTCAAAGACATTCCGGAGCGTTTCTTAAGGAAACAAAGTGCGCCTCTGCCGCAGGTCTCCGAGATGCAAGTTGTGCGTCACTATACCCAGCTGTCACAGAAAAACTTTTCGATCGATACCCATTTCTACCCGCTGGGCTCCTGCACCATGAAATACAATCCGCGCGCGTCGAACGCGTTGGCGATGCGCCCTGGGTTTCTTGCACGTCACCCACAAGCACCGGAGTCGACCGGGCAGGGAGTGTTGGCTTGTCTGTTCGATCTGCAGGAGATCCTGAAAGACGTAACCGGCATGAAGGTGGTTTCTTTGACACCACTTGCCGGTGCACAGGGCGAGTTTGCCGGTGTCGCCATGATTCGCGCTTATCACGATTCACGTAACGATACCGAGCGAAGTGAAATTCTCGTACCCGATGCAGCCCATGGCACCAACCCGGCCACGGCGGTTATGTGTGGTTATAAGGTTAAAGAGATTCCGACCGATGACGAAGGCGATGTTGATATCGAGGCATTGAAGGCAGCGGTTGGTCCGCAGACAGCCGGATTGATGTTAACCAATCCTTCAACGCTGGGTGTATTCGAAAAAGACATCGAGCAACTTGCAAAGATAGTGCACGATGCCGGTGGCCTGTTGTATTACGACGGCGCCAATCTCAATGCCATCCTTGGCAAGGTCAAGCCGGGTGATATGGGTTTTGATGTGATTCACATGAATCTACACAAAACTTTTTCGACCCCCCACGGCGGCGGTGGACCGGGTGCCGGGCCCATTGGTGCCAATGAGCGGCTTGAACCATTTTTACCAGTACCAATCGTGGGCGAAACCCATGGCAGTTTTCACTGGCTGACAGAAAAGGACGTCCCACAATCTATTGGTCGTCTGTCAGCGAACATGGGAAACACCGGCGTACTGTTGCGTGCCTATATTTACGCCCGTTTGCTGGGTCGCGAGGGCATGCCGCGTGTTGCCGATTACTCGACGCTGAACGCCAACTACATGATGGTCAAACTGAAAGAAGCCGGATTCGAGATGGCCTTTGAGTCGCGTCGCGCCACCCACGAGTTTATTCTGACCTTGAAGAAGCTGAAGGACGAAACCGGCATTACCGCCACTGATGTTGCCAAGGCCTTGCTCGATCGTGGATTTCATGCGCCGACCACTTACTTCCCATTACTGGTGCCGGAGTGTTTTCTAATCGAGCCGACCGAAACAGAGGCGAGAGAAGAACTGGATGGATTCATCGACGCGATGATCGAAATTGCCGAGACGGCCCATGAAGACGCTGAACACCTTAAGGGTGCACCGTACTCGCTACCCGTTCGCCGACTGGATGACGTCAAAGCGGCGCGTGAGCCAGACCTCGTCTGGCAGGGCTGATCGTCGGCTAATCTGTCACGTACTTCGGGCCTCGGCTCGCATAAAATGAACACCCATCTATACTCGTTCCAGTAGTTTTGAACAGGAATGTTCCAGAAGTGAGAACGGAATCAGCAAACTATCCTGCCGTGGTATTCGTCCACGGCTTCCTTGGCTTCAGCGAATTGAAGCTACCGGGGATTCGTGTTGCCTATTTTCGAGGAGTGAGCGAGGCCCTGTCCGACCTGGGCGTTGCCTGTTATTTCCCAAGATTGCCTGGGGGCGCTTCCATTGCAGAACGTGCGCAAAAGCTTGCGGAGTACCTTGCCTCGGTGCCAGAGAAAGAGCTTATCTTGATCGCCTACAGTATGGGTGGGCTGGACAGTCGATACCTGATTCACAAACTCGATCCGGAACACCGTGTGCGTCGTCTGGTTACGATTGGCACTCCCCATCGCGGTTCGTCTTTGGCCGAATGGGCGCTTAAGGCCCCTCGCGTGTTGATGTGTGCGGCCCGCGCGCTAGGCCGACGTGCGCTGGAAGACATGCGACCAACCACATGCGATCAATTCAATGTCGAGATCCCGGATCGCGAAGATGTGGTCTATTCGTCCTATGCGGCCAATCGATCTATCGCCGAGCTGCCGTTTTTGTTCAGAAGTTGGGCGAAGGTGATTGCCAACAATGAAGATAGCGACAACGACAGTCAGGTTTCCGTGCTCTCTGCCAAGTGGGGAGAATTCAAAGGTGTGTTAGAGGCCGACCACATCGAACTGCTTGGTTGGAATCTTGGCCGACGTAAAAATTCCCAGCGGTTTAATCACATTGAATTTTATCGCGAGCTGGTAGCCGATTTACTAGGCCGCTAAGCGCTTTGGGCGACTTCGGATAGCTTTAACACTTCATCGAATTCGGTAAATGTTTTAAGGGGCGCCGAACACGACAGTCCGCTGCACACGTATGCCGAAATATCCCCGTTCGCCTTACGCTCTGCCAGCACATCGGGTAACTCCATAACTTCAGCAGGAATCGATACACAATGGCGACGCGGTGCATAACGTTGATGACAACGCTTGATCCATGGCGGCATCGCATTTTCAGCACCTCTGATAACAATGCTTTGTCCCGGGTATAGGTAGTCTTCAAGTCCGGTCAACAAGGCGCCGCAGGCCGACGGATACTGGTCCATTTCATCGCCCATCGCCTTCAGTGTTCGTGCGGCGGCGTCAAGGTAGCGGTTTTCTCCCAGCAAGTGGCCGAGCCGAAGGAATACTTGTATCGCGATACCGTTACCAGATGGAATCGCGTCATCAGAACCGGGTTTGGGTCGGTACACGAGACTTTCGTGATCATCAGAAGTGAAATAAAAACCACCTCGTGATTTGTCTTCAAAGTGCGCCAGTACTGTTTCCATTAATTCAATCGCAAACGCGAGATCACCGTCGCGCCAACGAGCTTGTAGCAACTCCAGGATCCCGTGAGTAAGAAAGACATAGTCATCCAGGTAAGCGTTTAATTTTTCCTTGCCATCCTTGCTGGTAACCAGCAGCCGCTGTTGCTGCCACAATCTATCCTTGATGAAATCCAGCGCCTTTTCTGCCGAGTCAACAAACATCGGTTCATCTAGCAAGCGACCGGCTCGTGCCATGCCGTATATCATGAGGCCGTTCCAGGAGGTCAGAACCTTGTCATCGCGACCGGGGCGTACCCGTTGTTCGCGCTGCGCAAACATTTTTTCTTTAGCGTGAGATAAAGTCTGGCTCTTTTCGAGATCCAGTTCCTCATTTTTGGCAATATTCAGGTGCCACTTACCTTCAAAGTTGGGTGTGCCCGAGAATCCATAATAGGTGGACACAAGCTGCCATTCCTTGTCACTCAGCAGTGACTGCAATTCTTCTTTGGTCCAGACATAGAAGCGGCCTTCTTCGCCCTCGCTGTCGGCATCCTGAGTCGAGTAGTATCCGCCTTCTGGCGACTGCATCTCGCGTATGATCCAATTTGCTGTCTCAATAGCAATGGTTCGATAGCGTTCATTGTTTGTTGATATTGAGGCTTCGGCATACAGTGGTAGTAGTTGCGCATTGTCATAAAGCATTTTCTCAAAGTGCGGGATCATCCATTGGGCATCAACCGAGTATCGATAGAAGCCTCCACCCAGTTGATCATAAAGTCCGCCAGCCGCCATTGCGTCCAGGGTTTGAGTAAACATAGTTAGTGCTTCAGTGTCGTCCTCGTCGTTCAATCTCGAATGTGCCCATTGACGTAAACAGCGTTCGAGGTTGGTCGGGTGGGGAAATTTGGGCGCCTGACCGAAACCCGCATGAACACGGTCAAATTGCAGTGCGTATTGCTTTCTTGCGGCGAGCAAGGGTGCATCACTGACAACAGCACGGCTTTCGCTGTGCTCCAGGCTTTTCAAATGATCCTTGAGTTGCTGGTTTTGCGCATCGATGTCCGACTTGTTGTTTTGATAATAATCGGCAACACGTTGCAGAATGTCAGCAAATCCGGGCATGCCATAACGCGGTTCCGGTGGAAAATAAGTACCGCCAAAAAAAGGCACGTGGTCATCAGGGGTAATAAACATATTAAGTGGCCAGCCACCGGGGCGCTGCATTAGCATCTGGTGAGTGGTCTGGTAGATCTTGTCCAGATCCGGGCGCTCTTCCCGATCTACCTTGATACAGATAAACAGCTCATTCATTACCGCTGCAGTGGATTCATTGTGGAACGATTCTTGCTCCATAACATGGCACCAGTGACATGCGGAGTATCCGATCGAGACAAGAATCGGCTTGTCTTGCTCGCGTGCAAGTGACAGGGCTGTTTCCGACCAGGGGTACCAATAAACCGGATTATGGGCGTGTTGCAGCAAGTAGGGGCTGGTTTCGTGAACCAGCGGGTTCGTGTATTTTTTGTCTGTCATCAGAAAGGAATACCTGACAATAATAATCAACTATAAAGGAACGGTTTGATCTTGTCTGTAACGTTAGGGCCAGGCCCCCAATTCGGTAGTTGGAAGTCCATATTTCAGCAGTCCATCCCATGGGCGATGCTGTGGTTATTGATGGCCGCGGCGATGTTATATGTACGTCCGCCAGCGTCTTTGGACGAGCTGCGATTGTTAGCGATTTCGTGGGAGATGTGGCAACGCGAGGTTTTTCTGATTCCGGCGTTAAATGAACTGGCTGCACCGGAACAACCCCCTTTATTACCCTGGTTAGTAATTGTGGGCTGGAAAATTTTCGGTGTAAATGATTGGTGGCCACGTTTGCTGCCGGCAATATTCTCGTTTGGCAGCCTGTTATTGGTAAGTCGTGTCGCCACGCTGCTATGGATGGATCAGATCAAGATGCCACGTTATGTGCCGTTCGTGCTGCTGGCTTCCTGGCTGTGGATCTTCTATTTCACGTTTGCATTAGTTGATCATCTGCAAACGTTTTTTACGCTACTAGGTCTGTACGGAATTCTACATGCCTGGCGTTATACCACCCGGGTAGGTTGGTTCATTTATGGTTTTGCCATTGGTTGCGCCGTACTCGCAAGTGGCCTGACCTCGTTGCTGTATACAATGCCAGTGGCTCTGGCAGGCCCGATCTGGGCCGGTCGCGAACACGCGCTGCGCTGGCGCAACTGGTATATCGATCTTGCTACCGGATTGGTCTTCGGTGTCGCTCTGGTCGCCATGTGGGGACTGGTGGTAACGATCGAATTTGGATACGGCTATGCCATTGATCACCTGGTCGGCGTCTTGCCGGAGAACCTGAAAATGTTTTCTGCAGATCGGCCGATGTACTGGTATCTGGTATTGATTCCGATCGCACTGTTGCCGTGGGCCGCTTGGCCACTGGTGTATTCACGTGCTTTTCGTATGATGCGTCGGGTACCTTCGATCGGTTTTATCTTCTGCGCAATCTGGATAGTGCCAGTGCTGATAGTCCTTAGCGTGCTGGGCCCACGTCAGCCACAATACCTGTTACCGATCTTGCCAGCGTTTGCCTTGTTGATCGGCTACCTGTTGTATAACGATGATCTCATCGATCACGGCGAACATCGTTTTGTCGTCAGCCTGATGTTGCCGACATTGCTGGTGGGCCTCGCACTAACAGGGGCCGCCTATCTACCTGATCAGAATTGGCTGCCTGAGCAACTACGGGGAATCTCACCAATCGTGGGCGGTGCCATCGCCTTAACCGCTCTAGTTGTATACGGATTACCACAGGCCGGAGTGATAGGGCGTGTGGTAATAATTATCTTTGGTCTACTCTTGGCAGTCGCACCAAACTTGCCGGACAAGGAGTTTTTGCCAGAGTTGCTCCGTGAACTACCTGTCTATGTCGGCATCATAATCGCCCTGATTGGCGTCGCCATAACCTGGATGCCGTCGCTAACACTGGACCAACGTATCGCGCGCAATGCGGTATTTAACATGCTACTGGTGATCGTTGCGTTGGGTTATGTCTACAAGGATAAAACCGAATACAACCAAGCGATCAACAATGCGAAGTATCTTGAGCAAGTCGAGGTAAATGGTCTGCCGGTTGCCCATGTTGGTATGTACCAGGGCCAATTCCATTATTACGGCCGACTGCGTGAGTCCTATCAAGAACTACAGCCAGAAGAAGTCGCCGCCTGGGTGCAGGAGAATCCCGATGGCGTAGTGATTACCTATACTAATGGCTGGCAACCGGATTCAAGTCAAAAGGCGATTGCGCCGGAGTTTGAGTCACCGTTTGCGGATACCGTGCTCCGGGTCTGGAGTGCAAAAACTCTTCAAAGTATCTAAACGCTAGGTTTTCCTTTCGCGGGTTGGGTAACGCCGAACGTCAGCTTTAGCTTGCAAAGTCTCTGTCATGGTTCAGACTGATATATAAAGGTAAATATAAGCCTTCAGAGACTGCCCATGTTCTGGCGAAAAAAAACTCCCAAACCAAAAGAAAAGCACCGCAAGAAAAGACGTAGACGTCGTCGCGCTGAACCCGACATGCAGCAGACGTTGGAGAGTTTTGTTGTCGAAGAGATTGAGATTGGCGCGGCCCCAGGCGGCGCACCAGTGGAGGGGCCGAAAACCAAACGTCGATCGCGCCGAAAAATATTCTCCGGTGTTCGTTTTACCTTCGCCTGGATCGGGCTCTGGTTATTGATCGTTGCGGCCGGGCTGGTAACTCGAGGTGTGTTGCCTCCTGATGAAACACGCCTTCTGGCGATGGCCTGGGATATGTGGCAGCAACAAACCTGGTTGTTACCACAGCTAAACGGTGAGCCATGGTTTCGTCAGTCGCCCGTGTCGCTATGGATGATTCTTGCCGGCTGGCAGTTCTGGGGAGTCAATGAATGGTGGCCACGGTTAATGCCGGCATTGTTTGGATTTTTTGCGCTGGTTCTTACTTCTGTTTTTGCGCGCACAATCTGGCCGGATCAAAAAGAAGTGGTGCGTTATGCGCCGGTTCTATTGTTGGCGACGGGTTTGTGGGCAATGGTTCAAACACTGGCGGTAACGGACTTGTTGGTCGTATGCGCCACTTTAATAACACTAATCGCGGCCTTCGTTTTTGCTCGGGGGCGCCGAGGGGCCGGTATCGTGCTTGGTGTGACCACTGGCTTTGGTTTGCTGGTGGGTGGTTTGATTAGTCTGATTTATGTTTTACCGGTGATGCTGTTGGCGCCGTTTTGGTCAGAGCGGTCAAACAAGTCAGGTTGGGGTAGCTGGTACGGCAGCGTCGTCATCGCCCTGTTATTGGCCGCTGGCATGTGGATTGCCTGGTTGTATCTTGCAGCAGGTGGGGCCGGGCTTGAGTGGCAGCAAGCGTTGTCCGGTGCCACGTCCATCCAAGCGCTGGATCTTTTTTATAAACATGGCTCCTGGTGGTGGTATTTCTATTTAATTCCCTTGGTATTTTTTCCCTGGTCTGTATGGCCGCTTGGATGGATTCGTTTATGGCAGGTCCGCAGTAGACGTCTCGATAGTGGATTTACCCTCTGCATGATTTGGGGCATATCGAGTATTGTTTTATTGGTGTTACTACCCGTGCGCCAACCGCAGTTGATGTTGCCGCTGCTTCCCGCCTATATCCTGCTACTGACCTGGCTATTAATGCACGAAGACCTGCGTACGATAGGCGAAGATAGCTTTTTTGCCGGGATGACGTTTCCGGTAATCGCGATTGGCTTCTTGTTGGCGATCTTGCCTGGTTTGCCGAAGGTCGAATTTCTTCCCCCGTTTATTTGGCAGATGTCGCCACTAATTGGCGTTGCAATTGCCGCACTCGGAATCGTGTTTTCCTGGACACCTACAATGGATACCGGAAAGCGCATCATGAGTATTGCTGTGACCACCATGTTTGTCGTCGTAGCGGGAAATTTCTTTGTCGGATACCAGATAGGGGATCGTTTTCAATCAAGCGAGCTGAACACGTTGTTGTATCAGGCGGAGAACGAAGGCCGTGCGATCGCACACGTTGCACCTTACCAGGGAGAGTTTCATTTCAAAGCGCGGCTTACCAAACCAATTAGTGTTTTGACTAAAGAGCAAACACGCGCCTGGATTCTGCAAAATCCAACCAGCCTGATGGTGACTTACAGTGGCGCGTGGCAACCCGTTGCCATTAGTGAAAGTGCGCTTGTGCTGGATATGCCATACGGTGATAAAACTATTCGCGTGTGGGATGCTGGTTTATTGATTCCGTCTCCGGAATAAAGGCACTTACTGGCCTCGCTCAAGTGCATCGGTCATAATTCGCCACCATGTTGCACGCACCCGTTATCGATCCCGTTGCTATCAGCTTTGGCCCACTGAAGGTACATTGGTACGGCCTTACCTACGTCGCGGCATTTTTATCTGCTTGGGCACTTGGAGTCTGGCGCGCACGTCGCCCCAATAGTGGCTGGAAACCGGAGGAAGTCAGTGATCTCATCGTAACCGGCGCTATTGGTGTCGTACTCGGTGGTCGTCTTGGCTACATCCTGTTTTATAAACCGCTCTACTATCTGCAACACCCGCTGGAAATCTTCTACGTCTGGCAGGGTGGCATGTCCTTTCATGGCGGCCTGCTCGGCGTCATTATTGCTATGTGGTGGTACGCACGAAAAACCGATCGCTCCTGGTCAGCTGTGCTCGATTTTCAGGCACCGCTGGTGCCGCTAGGATTGGGGGCAGGGCGTATCGGGAATTTCATTAACCAGGAATTGTGGGGCCGGGTTACGGACGCGCCCTGGGGTATGATTTTTCGAACCGGTGGTCCGTTACCCCGTCATCCCACACAGTTATATGAGTTTGCGCTGGAAGGAGTCGCCCTGTTCATTGTGGTTTGGTGGTTTTCTTCACGCCTACGACCGCCAATGGCGGTATCAGCATTGTTTGTATTGGCATACGGCTGTTTCCGTTTCTTCGTAGAGTTTTATCGCCAGCCTGATGCCCACCTTGGCTATCTTGCTTTTGGCTGGCTGACCATGGGCCACGTACTGAGCCTGCCAATGATCGTGGTCGGTGCAGCCGTTATGGTGTGGGCCTACAGGAAAGCTAGACGAGCAACATCCTGATGCCCAGCCCGATCAGTAGCAAGGCAAATACTTTCTTCAGTGCGCCCATCGGGATGGTATGTGCGAGCCTGGCGCCCAGTGGGGCGGTCAAAACGCTGCAAACGACAATGCCAATAAAAGCCGGCCAATAGAGATAACCGCTCGTTCCTTTTGGTAGTGCAGTTTCATTTAGTCCGGCAACGATAAAACCTGCGGCACCAGCAACAGCGATCGGCAGTCCACAAGCAGCAGAGGTTGCAATGGCCTTGCGAATATTCTGGTTGCACCAAACAAGAAAGGGAACGGTCATGGTTCCACCACCAATACCAATGATCGAGGATACGGTTCCGATAATACTGCCAGCTCCATACAATCCCGCAAAGCCAGGCAACTCACGATGTGGGGCGGGTTTAGTGTCATAAATCATGTAGGCCGCGATCAATAATTCGAACACACCGAATACTTTTGACAAGGATTGCGTGGAAAGCGAGTCGGCAACAGTGGCACCGATAAACGCGCCTGTGACCAATCCAGGCGTCAAATGAAGAAACACCGGCCACATGACTGCATCTCGACGATGATGTGCCCATACCGATGATAAAGAAGTAAAGACAATAGTGGCCAGCGATGTGCCGATAGCGACATGGGTGGCAGATGTTTCGGCGATGCTATAAGCGTGAAAGACGAATACCAGCGTCGGCACAATAACCAGACCGCCGCCTACACCCAGTAGGCCAGCCAGGATGCCGGCTACCGCACCGATTAAAAGATAATAGACAAGGGGATCAATCAAGGCGTTAAAGTCATTTTTTAGCTAGAGCGACTATTTTATCCAGATTGTTTTGGCGTTGACGAATTCACGGATGCCGTGCAACGAAAGTTCGCGCCCGTAACCCGATGCCTTGATGCCGCCAAAGGGCAAACGTGGATCACTCTTTACCAGTCCGTTAACGAAAGTTGCACCAGACTCCATACGCCGAGCAAAGCGTTCTCCACGCACGTTGTCCCGGGTCCAGACACTACCACCGAGTCCAAAGCGACTGTCATTGGCGATGCGCAAAGCGTCATCTTCATCCTTGGCACGAATAACAACTGCGACCGGTCCGAACAATTCTTCTTCGTAGGCGCGAACTCCCGGTACGACTTTATCCAGAATGGATGGCCGATAAAATGCGCCCTTCCCGTCTATGGGTTGACAGCCCAGCGCGGCAACCGCCCCCTGACCAATTGAGTCTTGCACCTGTTTGTGCAGTTCGTCGCGCAAATCTCTGCGTGACATGGGACCCAGATCAGTGTCTTCAGCACTCGGGTCACCCACTTTAAGCGCCTGTACGGTATTTTTAAATCGTTCAACAAAGTCATCTGCGATGGATTCGACGACGATGAAACGTTTGGCAGCAATACAGCTTTGTCCATTGTTCAGGAAGCGCGATGCAGCACCGATGCTGGCGGCAGCTTCAAGATCGGCATCGTCCAGTACCACAAATGCGTCGGAACCGCCCAGCTCCAGTACAGATTTCTTTATCGCGTTACCAGCGGTTGAAGCCACCTGCCTGCCTGCCGGTTCACTGCCAGTAAGGGTCACGGCGTGAACGCGCGGATCTTCGATCACACCTCTTACTTGTGATGCTGAAATTATCAAAGATCGAAATACACCTTCAGGAAAGCCAGCATTGCGAAAGACTTCTTCGATGGCCAACGCACATTGCGGCACGTTGGAGGCATGTTTTAGCACACCAGTATTTCCGGCCATCAATCCCGGTGCTGCAAAACGAAACACCTGCCAGAAAGGAAAATTCCATGGCATGACTGCGAGTACGGTACCAAGTGGCAGGTAGGCTACAAAACTTTTACCACCATCGGACTCAATGATCTCATCCGCAAGAAACGTTTCAGCATTGTCAGCATAGTACTCACAGACCCAGGCACATTTATCGATTTCACCTTTGGACTCTTTGATCGGCTTTCCCATTTCCAGGGTAATGAGGCTGGCATAATGTTCGAGCCGGTCGCGTAATTCGCTCGCCGCCTTACGCATCAATGTGGCGCGTTCCTCAAAACTTGTGTCGCGCCAGGCGGGGGAAGCGTCGGCTACCTGTTGCAGGGCCGTTTCCAACTCACTTTCTCCCCAAACATCAAAGGATTTCACAAGTTCATCGGTTGCCGGATTCAGGGTTTCCATCGCCATTGGTCGATTCCTTATATTTGTTATAGGGTTTATGGCCAAGTATAGTCACCTATACTTAATATATTATGATTGCGCGAATACATATTGGTTTCATCCTTTCGCTGGGAATTTTTTTCAGCGGGGGAGTTTTCGCCATAGATCCATCACCATCAGCGCAAAACCTCGGAGACCTGGAAGCGCAACGAAGAGTCTATCTTGATGCCTTGGTCGCCGTACGAAGCGGCCAGATATCCAAATACAAGGCCCTGCATTCCACCCTTGAAGGCTATATCTTGCGCGGCAATCTTGAGTTTGAATACCTCAAACGTCGCGTTGCTACGACGCCCGTTGAGACTTTGCATGACTATTTACGGGAGAATCGTTATAGCGTCACCAGCCGCTACTTGCGCCAGCGTTGGCTACATCATCTCGCCCGCACCGGACAGTGGGATCTGTTTCTTCAGGAATATCGGCAATACCCCAAGGAAAAACGTCTTTATTGCTATCGCTTGAACCGCTTGTTGCAGTCGCCTGATCAGGATCAGGCCGCACTCATGTCACAGGTAGAAAAATTATGGATGACTGGCAAGCGTTTGCCGCCACCCTGCAAACCTGTGTTTGAAAAATGGCGTAAAGCCGGTCACATGACGAGCGACCTGGTAACCGCACGAATTCGACTAGCGATGCAGCGCCGCCGTCTAAGTCTGGCGCGTGAGCTTTCTTATTATCTACCAGCTCGTGATCGAAAATGGGTAGAACGCTGGATCCGAGCTCATCGTCGTCCGGCTAAAGAGCTGGAATTGATTAATTATAGAATCGACAAACCCATTGCTCGCATGATGGTGAAGCACGCAATTGTGCGTTTGGCCTATCGTGATCCGGAAGCGGCCATGGAACAGTGGCAACAGTTAAAACAGAATCATCGTTTCTTTGGTGAAGACGAAAATTACGTACTACGTTATGTCGGTATCCTTGGAGCCAAGCGTCATTTGCCAAAGGCGG
>CAJICK010000088.1_pt1 | contig 14930 bp, 15 predicted proteins | sample 9199621 | NCBI WGS metagenome assembly CAJICK01 (sample SAMEA7708342, study PRJEB35096) | sediment metagenome | biome: marine neritic benthic zone biome [ENVO:01000025]; feature: sediment [ENVO:00002007]; material: shallow marine sediment [ENVO:03000034] sea grass bed [ENVO_01000059] ... | reverse complement strand
CCGAGGTAGCCTTTGACGGAACCGTCAATAACTAGATCCCCGGCGCGAATCACTACGCCACCGATCAATGACTTGTCTTCGCTCACCGTGAGGTTTACATCACGACCCAGCTTGCGATTGAGTGAATCGGCCAGAATTTTTTCCTGGCTCGAATCCAGTGGATAGGCAGAAGTAACCTGAACGTCGATTGCCGCCTCTGCTTCCTGCTTCAGATCCTCATACAAGGAATGAATTTCAGGCATCAGGCGCAAACGATCGTTGGTAATCAACATGCGCACAAGGTTTTCACCTTGCTCGTCGAGTTTGCTGCCACAGATGTCTCTCAGCAACGCCAGCACGCGATCATCTTCCACTTCCGGATTGAGGACGACACGCACGATGCGCTCGTCGCTCAATACCGTAGCGAGCAGTGACAGCAGCTCAAACCACTCGCCGAGTCGCTTCTGCTCCTTGGCCAGTTTGAAAACCGCATCAGCATAAGGCCGCGCCAGAGTTAATCGCTCCGCCATGATTTACCTCACAGCTCCTTGGCCACGCCTTCGAGCAACTCGGCGTGTTTGGATTTATCGATTTCTTTCTCTAGTACTTTGCTGGCAGCAGAGACGACCAGTGCGCTCATCTGGGCACGCAATGCTTCGCGTGCGCGATTTGTTTCCTGTTCAATCTCGGACTGGGCGCCGGCAACGATACGGTCGGCTTCCTGCTTGGCGTGCTCTTTGGCTTCATCAGCAATTTCTCCGGCACGACGCTCGGCGTGATTGATGATGTCAGAAGCCTTTTCTTTGGCCTCCTTGATCACACCCACCGCGCGCTTTTGTGCCAGCTCCAGCTCATGCTTGCCTTTTTCGCCAGCAGCCAGACCGTCCGCAATTTGCTTCTTGCGTTCGTCCAATGCCTTCACGATCGGTGGCCACACGAATTTCATCGTGAACCAGACAAAGAACGCGAAGGTGATCGATTGGCCGATCAACGTCAGGTTAATATTCATTCGCTAATACCGTGTTCGTTCGTGACTGGATAGCTGGCCTTAGGCACCCGCAACAGCGAAGATGACGTAGAAGGCAACACCGACCGCGATCATTGGTACGGCGTCAGTCAGGCCCATCATGATGAAGAACTGGGTACGTAGAACAGGAATCAGTTCCGGCTGACGTGCAGCACCTTCGAGAAAACGACCACCCAAAACACCGATACCGATGGCGGCACCCAAAGCGCCCAAACCCATCATTAGTGCACCGGCAATGTATAGCAATGCAGTTTCCATGGTTCTCTCCTATTTCAAATATCTAAAAATTAAAAAAGTAACTGTTAATGGCTATCGCCCGCCTGATGGGCCATATCCATATACACGATGGTCAGCGTCATGAAGATAAACGCCTGCAACGTGATAATCAGAATGTGGAAGATCGCCCATCCCAGCTGCAACAGGCCGCCGAATGCGCCCGCGACCCAGCCCGCGCTGTACATCATGGCAATCAGGATAAAGATCATTTCACCGGCGTACATGTTGCCATAAAGACGCAAAGACAATGACAGCGGCTTGGCCAGCAACGAGACAAACTCCAACAGGAAGTTGACCGGGATAAACAGGGCCTGAAGCACCGGGTTCTTGGAGCTGAAAGGGTGCAGTGTCAGCTCGCCGGCAAATCCGCCAAAGCCTTTCATTTTCACGCTGTAATAAAGCATCAACACAAACACCGCGAGCGACATACCGAATGTTGCGTTGGGATCCGTCGACGGCACAACCTTGAAATACACGTGATGTGGATCGGCGCCAAAGACCGTGGAACCAATCCAACCTGCCAGCAATGGCAGCCAGTCAACGGGGATCAGGTCCATGAAGTTCATCAGAAAGACCCATATGAATATGGTCAACGCCATCGGCGCGACCATGTCATTCTTGCCGGTAAACGAACCACGGACACTGGTGTCGATAAACTCGACTACCCACTCGACAAAATTCTGCCATCCACCGGGAATGCCGGCTGTTGCCTTTGCTGCCGCCTTGCGGAACAACCAGATAAAGATCAGGCCCGTGAAAATGGACCAGAACATGGTGTCGACGTGGATCGCATTGAAACCCATGGCCTTGGCCTCGGCGGCATCGTGGGCAAAGCCCCAGTGGCCGTCAGGATGCTGGCCGAAGGTCCAGTTCTGGAGGTGGTGCTTGATGTAACCTGAAGCGGTCTGCGCTTCGCTTGCCATGTGACTTTCTCAAAAAAAATTTTAAAACTGTTCGGGGCCCAAATTATCGGCGACCCATTGGCGCTAATAGCGGCCGGCGCGACTGGCGAAAAGATAGCCCATGTAGGCTAGCGCGAAACCGACTAATAGCGGTACTGGCGGCAGTCTTAGCCAGGCAATACCCAATGCTAGTCCGGCGATGGTCAGCAACATCCGTTTTCCGGCGACTGACAGAAAGGCGCCCACCCCTCGCTGGGGCTCCGCCTGCGCGATTTCGCCTGCGCGATAAATCCAGTGTGCCGTTAACACCGCCACGACAATGGCAAGTGCTCCGCCAAATATGGCGGCAATGGCCGGCCACTGGCCATAAAAATTCAGTGTTCCCAGGGCGACTATGAGCGTAGTCAGGGTCTGCACAAACACAACTCGGATGACGCTTCGTTGCAGCTTTTTGTCTGCAAAATTCATTTAATTTGATAAATGATCGCGTCAGTTTGGCGGATTACAGGGAGACCTGCGCCCCGGGGCGCGCGAAGTATAAAGAGTGGCTATGCGGGGGTCAACAATAGTAGTGAATTGGCTATAGAAATAATTAATGCCGAATAAATAAGCTCGTTTCGACGCTATTTTGCAGGTGCAGCGGGTACCAGGGTAGCCGCCAGATCTTTTGCCCGATCGACCTCGGCAGAGGTCAGTTTTTTCATCAAGCGGTCGCGATAAACGGTCGCCCTCGAATTGCCGAGATCCGCTGCCTTCATATACCAGGCCAGGGCAGAGATTTTGTTGTCCTTCATGCTAAACCCGTATTCGTAGAGGATGCCCATCTCTATCTGTGCCTCAGGGTCGCCACCACGGGCGGCCCTCAGGATATCGTCGGGTACGTCTGGCGATTGGGCCTGGACGATGCCAACAAAAAATAGGCTAAAAATCAGTGTTATTAGTGTTTTTTTCATGGTGCTGGGCTCCAGACCTCAAAATCCCTTAAATACTTACCTGTATATATTACTTTTGTGGGTGGTTTGAACCTAGTGCGGTCACCCTAACGCAAATGCGCCAAAATTCCCTCGAGCTCGTCACTGCTATTGTATTCAATAATTAGCTTGCCCGAACCCTTGGCCGAATGCTGCAACCTGACCTTGGCGCCGAGCTTGTCCGAAAGCTTCTCCTGCAGAGCCCTTGTATCGGCGTCCACACCACCCGTCTTTTTCTTTTTTGCCGGCTTTTTGTCGAGCAGGCGCCGCACCAGCTGCTCTGTTTCGCGCACTGACAAGCCATTTTTCACGACTTCTCGGGCCGCCTGGCTCTGGGTGTTGCCTTCCAGTGCCAGCAATGCTCGTCCGTGGCCCATATCGAGAGTGCCATCCTCCAGCAATTCGCGCACATTGGGGTTGAGCGTCAACAGGCGCAGCAGGTTGGTCACTGCGGCGCGGGAACGGCCGACGCTGTCAGCAGCCTGTTCATGGGTGAGCTTGAATTCGGTCGCGAGGCGCTGAAGGGCCATGGCCTCTTCAATAGGGTTGAGGTTTTCTCGCTGAATATTTTCGATCAACGCTACGGCGATGGCCGCTTCGTCAGGAATATTTCGAACGACTGCGGGCACCTTATCCAGGCCCGCCAGCTGGGCTGCCCGCCAACGGCGCTCGCCAGCAATAATCTCGTATTTGTCCTTACTCAGGGCACGGACAACAATAGGCTGAATTACGCCCTGAACCTTGATTGATTTGGCAAGATCCTCGAGCGCCGATTGCTCCATGTGGGTACGTGGTTGATAGCGACCGCGCTGCAATAAATCGACTGGCACGTCGCGTAATTCTTCTTTGGTCTTGGCGCCCGGCTTGGTGGTTGATAGCACATCATCCAAGCCTCCGGAGAGCAGGGCGCCGACGCCTTTGCCCAGGGCCTTTCTTTTTGTTGCCATTAAGCCGCTTCCTCGCGCCGCAAGATTTCACCGGCGAGTGCCAAATAGGCCTGTGCGCCCTTGGACTGCATGTCATAGCTAATAACAGGCTTACCAAATGACGGTGCTTCTGCCAGGCGCACATTGCGCGGGATGATAGTGCGATAGAGTTTGTCACCGAAATGGTCGCGCAATTGTGCCGACACCTCGTTGGCGAGGTTATTGCGCGGGTCATACATGGTACGCAACAGGCCTTCTATCTCGAGCTCTGGATTGAGTTGCTGACGCACCAAACGAATGGTCTGAATGAGATCGGTCAATCCTTCGAGTGCATAGTATTCACACTGCATGGGGATCATGACGGTCTGGGATGCGGCGAAGGCGTTCACTGTCAGCAGGCTCAGCGACGGTGGGCAATCGATCAGAACAAAATCATAATCGTCTCGCACTGCATCAAGCGCGCTACGCAAGCGCACTTCGCGTCGATCGAGATTTACCAGCTCAACTTCGGCACCAGCCAGGTTGCTATTGGTTGGCACCACGTCGTAGCCGCCTTCAACCGGCACACGTGCTTCGCCGATGTCACCGATACCAATCAACACTTCATAGGTGCTGTTCTCAATCGCACTCTTGTCGATGCCGCTACCCATGGTGGCGTTGCCCTGAGGATCGAGATCGACCAGCAAAACACGTCGCTTTGTTTTCACCAATGACGCCGCGAGATTAATACTGGTTGTGGTTTTGCCGACACCACCCTTCTGGTTGGCGATGGCGATTACCTTGCCCATTTGCACTTCTCCAAGCTTGTGCCGTTATGAGTTACCCATAATACCGTAAGTTGGGGCCGTAGTTTGTGCCCACAACTCAGTTGGGAGCAATTATTACCAGATGACGCTCACCCTCGACCCCCGGCACCAAAAGCGGCCGGGTGTCGATCACGGAGAAATCCTCTGGAATGGCGCCAATTTCTTCCTGCGATAGTCGCCCCTTCATTAATAGATAGCGCCCGTTTGCGTGACAAAGGTGCCGCGACCAATCAAGCATATCGGCCAGTGCGGCGAAGGCGCGGGCAGTAATGGTATTGAAAGGCTCGTTCGGCCGATAATCCTCCACTCGCCCGTGCACCACCTCGACGTTACTCAAACCCAGCTCGGATTTTGCCTGTACCAGAAAACGGGTCTTTTTACCGTTACTGTCGAGCAATACGAAATTGGTTTCGGGCAACACGATGGCCAACGGGATGCCGGGCAATCCCGGGCCCGTGCCCATATCCAATACGCGCGGGCCCTCAACAAAGTTCGTTATAGCGAGACTGTCCAGGAGGTGGTGGGTGATGATGCGCTCGCGATCACGAATCGCGGTCAGGTTATAGGTTTTGTTCCAGCGATCCAGTAGCGCCACATAAGACAACAACGCGTCTATTTTGTCCGGCGTTAGCGAAAGCCCAAGCTCGGCAACACCATCTCGCAGTAGATCGCGCAATTCTTCCAGTTGTCGTTTGTTTTCGACCTCTCGCTCCGACACAAAAATACTCCAAAAACGCTCGTCCCGACGATGCCGCCCTTTGTCCAAATCTACTGTATTTACCGGTAAATCAGACGTTACAGTCGCCACCATTAATTAATGAACTACCCCCCACATATGACAAGGACCAAGGGTCCAGGCAAGGAGAAAACTTCATGAAAAAAATCATTTTAATGCTTGCGGGCTTTACTCTCGGCACCCCAGTATTAGCTCAAGACACCGCACCGGAAACCGCTAAACCTCAGGAACCGGCTACTGCATCTGCTGCTCCCGAACAAACCCTGGCCACCGGCACCGTGGCCCGAGCCACCTTCACCAAAGAAGTGGCCGAACGCGAACCGGTGGATGCCATCGACAAGCTTACGGCCGACAACAGCAAAGTCTATTACTTTACGGAATTGCGTGACATGGCCGGTCAGACCGTCACCCATCGCTGGGAGTATAACGGCAAGGTCATGGCTGAGGTGCCGTTTACGGTTAACGGTTCACGTTGGCGCGTGTTCTCCAGCAAAAACCTGCATGATAGCTGGCTGGGCGAGTGGAAAGTATCGGTGATTGATCAAGCCGGTGGCACGCTGGCGGTCAACACCTTTAGTTATGAAAAACCTGCTGCCGATCCGGTAAACGCTGAAGCTGCGAGCCAGCCAACAAAAACAATCACTGATGGTGCGAGCACTGGTCAGTAATTAATTTATCTAGGTAGACCTCGAAACCCGTGTCGCGGACGGAGCGACGCGGGTTTTTTTATGCGCGGCGTTTCAGGTGGACCAACAGCAAGGATATTGCGGCCGGTGTAACGCCCGAAATTCGCGCCGCCTGTCCAATGGTCGCTGGTCGATGATCGGCCAGCTTCTGTTGTACTTCCAGTGACAGGCCGGGCACATCACTGAAGTCCATGCTTTCCGGTAAGACAGTTTCTTCGTGGCGGCGATGCCGTTCGATTTCGTCACGCTGGCGTGCGACATAACCGGCGTACTTGGCCTGGATCTCCACCTGTTGTGCCACTTCGGGATCATCAATTCCGCCACCAACGACTTCCATCAGTTGTTCGTAGTTCACGCCCGGTCGACGCAATAAATCCATCAGGCTCGCGTCTTTGGTCAGCCCGTTTTCCAGCAGGGGTGCGAGTTCATCTGCCAGTTGTGTTTTCGGACGCACGCACGTGCCAGACAGTCTTGCCTGTTCGCGCTCCATCGCTTCGCGTTTGGCAGAGAATCGCTGCCAGCGCTGTTCGTCCACCAGCCCAAGTACGCGACCGGTTTCGGTCAATCGAAGATCGGCATTGTCCTCGCGCAGCAACAGGCGGTATTCCGCACGCGAAGTAAACATGCGATAGGGCTCGGTGGTTCCACGAGTAATCAGGTCATCAACCAACACACCGATGTAAGCCTCATCCCGGCGCGGATACCACGGCTCGCGCTCTTGTACTTGCAACGCTGCATTAATGCCCGCGAGCAGACCTTGGGCCGCAGCTTCTTCGTATCCGGTGGTGCCATTGATTTGTCCGGCGAAAAACAGGCCGGGCATCGACTGTGTTTCCAGGCTTGGCTTGAGATCGCGCGGATCGAAATAATCGTACTCGATGGCGTATCCCGGCCGTGTTATGTGTGCGTTTTCAAAACCTTTAATTGAGCGCACAAATTTTAGTTGCACATCAAACGGCAGGCTGGTGGAAATACCGTTGGGATAAACCTCGTGGGTGTTGAGCCCTTCAGGCTCAACAAAGATCTGATGCCGGTCTTTGTCGGCGAAGCGCATTATCTTGTCTTCGATCGATGGGCAATAGCGCGGTCCGGTGCCTTCAATCACCCCGGTATACATTGGTGAACGATCAAGGCCTTCGCGAATAAAATCGTGCGTGCGTTCACTGGTGTAAGTGATGTGGCACGACACCTGCTCTGGATGCTCGCTGGCGTTACCCATAAACGAAAACACCGGCGTCGGTTCGTCTCCGGGTTGTTCTTCAAGCGCGTCGTATTGAATCGAACGGCCATCGATGCGCGGCGGGGTGCCGGTCTTTAACCGGTCCACGCGGAAGGGCAATTCACGCAAACGTTCGGCCAGCGCGTTCGCGGGTGGATCACCGGCGCGGCCACCCTGATAATTTTCCAATCCAATATGAATGCGTCCACCGAGAAATGTGCCCGTGGTTAAGACCACGGTCGGTGCACGAAACTTCACACCCATCTTGGTGACGACACCAGAGACACGGCCGTTTTCCACGATCAGATCATCGGCCGACTGTTGAAACAGCGTCAGGTTTTCCTGGTTCTCCAGTACGCTACGTACGGCGGCCTTGTACAGCGCGCGGTCGGCCTGGGCACGGGTGGCGCGTACTGCCGGACCTTTGCGCGAATTCAGGATGCGAAACTGAATGCCGGCGGCGTCGGCAGCACGGGCCATGATGCCGCCGAGAGCATCGACCTCTTTTACCAGGTGGCCCTTGCCGATGCCGCCGATGGCAGGGTTGCACGACATCTGGCCAATGGTTTCGATGTTGTGGGTCAGCAATAGCGTACGTGCGCCCATACGCGCGCTAGCAGCGGCTGCCTCGGTGCCGGCGTGTCCGCCACCAATCACGATCACATCAAATTGTTCCGGATAATCCATTTCGTTGCTATTGTCGCCATTAGCCCTTGAGGGCGCAGTATTTTATAGATAAAACAGTCGCTTAGCCAATGGAAGTGAGTGTTCGCTGACTTGCTCCACGGTTTTGCATATGGCGCTTATGGACTACCCTTGAACTGATATCCATAAAGAAGTCTAACTCCAGAAACAATACGAGTATCGAACATGTCTTTTGTACCCAAACCGGCCAAATCGACCTCCAAGGTCGATGCCCTGCTGGACCAACTGGACCAGATCATTGTCGGCAAACCCGACCAGGTGCGCCTGTCATTGGCCTGTCTGTTAGCACGTGGTCACCTGCTAATCGAAGACTTGCCTGGCATGGGCAAGACTACGTTGGCACACGCCCTGGCCGCTGCCACCGGTCTGAATTTCAATCGCATTCAGTTCACCAGCGATTTATTGCCAGCAGACATTATTGGTGTCTCGGTTTACCAGCAAGACGAACATCGCTTTCAATTTCATCCTGGCCCGGTGTTCACCCAGGTGGTATTGGCCGATGAAATCAATCGCGCCACGCCCAAGGCGCAAAGCGCGCTACTCGAAGCGATGGAAGAGCGACAAGTCACCGTCGAAGGCACCACCCACGAGTTACCCGATCCTTTTTTTGTTATCGCCACCCAAAACCCGCGACACCTGGTCGGCACATTCCCGCTGCCTGAATCACAACTCGACCGTTTTCTGTTGCGCATCGAGATGGGTTACCCCGGCCGTGATGCCGAACGTGAAATATTAAAAGGTGTGGACCGGCGTGAACTTTATCGCAAGCTGCAACCGGAGCTCGATGGCAAACAACTGATCGAACTGCAACAACAAGTACAGCAAGTGAACGTTTCTGATGCGCTTGTTGAATACGTTCAAGATCTTCTTTCCGCCAGTCGCAGCGCTGCGCAATTTGCCAATGGCTTATCACCGCGAGCAGGTCTGGGCCTGGTGCAAGCTGCGCGCGCGTGGGCATATATACATGGCCGAAAAATGGTGTTGCCGGAAGACATACAAACGGTTGCACCCAGCGTCATGGTGCACCGCTTGCATCCAACCGACACCGGCCAGGTCGCATCCGAGCTTGTGCAACAACTACTGGACACTGTGCCCATCCCATGAAAACCCCGGCAATGCCCTGGGTAGATCCACTGAGTGGCAAAACCGTATCACTTACCGGCCGCAGTCTTTACATGCTGCCTACACGTAACGGCTTTATGTTCGGCCTGCTATTGTTCGTGTTGCTATTGGCGGCAATCAATTACGAGAATGGCCTCGCCTATGCTTTGACTTTTTGGTTGGCATCAATGGCAGTAGTGTCGATGTTATACACTCATCGCAATCTGCTTGGATTGAAAATCAGCGCCGGCTCTTGCTTGCCTGTGTTCGCTGGCGATACAGCACAGTTCGTGCTGAATCTAAAAAACGAGCTTGATGTACCACGACTGGGTTTGTCCGTTCTAATTAGTAAGAATGAAGTAGGGCGTATTGATCTTGAAGCGGGGGACCAGGGAAGCGTTGTGCTTCCAGTGAAGACGGCGCGTCGCGGTTACGTCGATATGCCCTCGGTTAATCTCTCCACCAACTTCCCCATTGGTTTGCTTTATACCTGGTCCCGCAAGATACAAATCGAACATCAATGTCTGGTTTATCCAAAACCCGGGCCACAGCGGCCGATTATCGGGGGGCGCGACCACGAACAAAAACGCGAATTGGGCGCCCGTGGGGATGGCGATGATTTCATTGGTGTTCGCGAATATCAGTTCGGCGACTCGCCCAAACATATCGACTGGAAAGCGGCTGCCCGCGGTCAGGGTCTGCAAACAAAGCGTTTCGGCGGTGAAGCACGATCAATCGTGTGGCTTGATTGGGATTCGCTTGAAGGCATCGACGCTGAAACGCGCTTAAGCCAGCTGTGTCGCTGGGTACTGGATGCCGAAGAGCAAGGCATGATCTACGGTTTGCGCTTACCGGATAGCACCATCAATCCCGCCACCGGGGAAGCCCACCGACACAGCTGTCTCGAAGCCTTGGCGCTGTTTGGGAATTAAGGAATGGCAAAGCCCTTACACCAACCCGACGCGGCGGCGCTAAACTGGATCATTGCCAGCGCAATAGTGGTAATGGCACCACACACTATGGAGCAACCGGTGTGGTTAAGCTTCGCCGTTGCCGGCCTGCTTGCGTGGCGCTACGCCGGCCTGCATCACGCCTGGTACCAGCCCGGTCGCATTATTCGAATAGCGCTCGCGATTCTGCTGGCCGGTGCAGTGTTTAAAGAGTTTGGCACGCCGCTCGGCCGTGATGCCGGCATGGCCATGCTCGCTGGTTTGATCGCACTCAAGTTTATTGAGTCGCGCACGATTCGCGACTATTTGCTGGTGATCTTTCTTTTATATTTGATGGTGACCGGAGATTTTTTGTATTCGCAGTCACTCGCGCACGGTGCCTACATGGTATTGGCCGTAATACTGTGCACCGCGACACTGGTTCGTCTTAATCTCGAAAAGGCTCGCCTGCCGCAATTTTCCTTCCGCCTTGCCGGTATCATGCTGCTCAAGGCACTTCCGCTATTGATCATCATGTACTTGCTGTTCCCAAGACTGCAGGGCGGTCTTTGGGGCTTACCTAGCGATGCCTATGCCGGCCGCACCGGTTTGTCCGATAGCATGAATCCGGGAAGCATTAATCAGTTGAGCCAGAACACCGAACCCGCATTTCGCGTTGAGTTCGATGGACCTGTTCCAGCAAACAAGGACCTTTATTGGCGCGCCCTGGTGATGTGGGATACCGATGGACGTGAATGGAGAGCGGGCAAACGACTGCCTCTTGAAGGCGCTCCAATCAGGAAATTTGGCGAAGCGGTGAATTACACGGTCACGTTGGAACCCAGCAACAAACCCTGGCTAGTGGCGCTCGATCGGCCAAGCTCTTTACCCAAAATAGCGTTTCCAAAATCGGGCTATCTGATTCAGAGCAAACGACTTGTGCAAAAACGCGTGCGCTACGATATGCAATCCCAGCAACAACAGCGCGCTAACAACCTGATAAGAGTTACACGTCAACGTAGTCTGGCGCTGCCTGAAAACACCACCGATCGTGTTCGCTCTCTTGCCGCCTCGTGGCGACAAGAGTACTCGAGCGACCGCGAAGTCGCGCAAGCCGCCTTGCGGTATTTCAACCAGAATGAATTTGTGTACACACTGCAACCACCGTTACTCGGCAGTAATCCCGTGGATCAATTCTTGTTCGGTAGCCGTCGAGGATTTTGCGAACACTATGCGACATCATTTGCAACGTTGATGCGCGCCGCCGGCATTCCGTCGCGTATCGTCGTCGGTTATCAGGGTGGCGAATACAACGAGAACGGCGACTACTTGATCGTGCGGCAATCGGACGCGCATTCCTGGACAGAAATCTGGCTACAAGGAGAAGGCTGGGTTCGCGTCGACCCAACGGCGGCAATTGCTCCTGAGCGCATCGAGCTTGGCATCGATGCGGTGCGTCAATTACAGAACCAGGGATTGCCCCTGGGAACCCTGTCACCCGAGTTGCTTGAGCGCGCCATGAAGCTTGGTGCTATTGCTCGCGCCTGGCGCAATAGTCGATTGATGTGGGATGCCTTTAACCTTCAATGGTATCGATGGGTATCCGATTACGGTTGGTCGCGGCAAGAAAAATTTCTGAACAGTCTTGGCGTTTTTGCACCCACCTGGCTTGGAATGTTGGCGGGCTTATTGGGTGCTGTTGCTGTCGTTACCTTCGGCATTGCCTGGGCCATGCAGCTGCGACGTCCTCCTAAAGATCCGGTTTTAGCTGCTTATAAAATCTTTAATCGGAAGCTGGCGAAAGTCGGGTTGATACGCAAACCATCGGAAGGCGCGAAAGATTTTGCTGAAAGGAGTGCGCAATGTTTGCCCGATCAACGACAATCCATTCTTACCATCGCCGGTATCTATAATGAGCTGAGGTATGGTGAAGGCTCGAAAGAGCTTTTGGAAAAAATGCGGAGGCTCATTAATGATTTTAAGTTGCCGAAAGGGAAACTGCTTAAATTTTAAACACTCCTGCTTTTAATCTCGTCGGTCTTTCTAAAGTAATTGTTTGTTGCATTATTCGATTTATAAACTATATAAATATTTTGCCGAACAACACTACTAGCGGCCACCCTCTTAGTTAACAAGCTGTCAGCCCGTGTACTCCTCCGTACGGGCGTCTATTTAATAATGGAGGAACATAAGAATGGAGAAAAACATAATGAAAAAAACCTGTATCGCGATACTGACCATGCTAGCGATTGTCAATACGGCCAGTGCAGCCGATTACATGAGTGCGGATAAGGTAAAGGCATTGTTTACAAACAAAACCTTTGATGGCGTATACCTTCCGAAGGATAAGCACTTTAAGGTTTATGAGGACCCTGATGGTACACATCATGTAGTTCGATCCAGTGGAAAGCGCCAAAAAGGTAGAACCTGGTTTGTCGATGAAGAGGGGAAGCACTGCACCACTCATCCTAAATGGAAGAAAAAGAAAAAATGGAAAGACGGCCGGTGCTCGTACGTCAAAGATGCGGGAAATGGTGAGTATCACAAAATCAGCGACAAAGGTGAGCACACTCATACCCTGACCAACTTCAGAGACGGCAATCAACTATAACTTATCCAACCAATCCTGAGCCCCAAGATCATCGCTATTGAATGACGGGTCTCAGGATTGGTTTTTTTCTTGCTGGCGGGATTGCTCTTTCATGAGCTAAAGCGGCCGCTAATCACACCGACCTTCAACTTACGCCACGTAAACATCGACGAGGCCTTTCTATATCCGAAACCAAAAAATGGACAAATAGAATGGGCGAGGCTTGAATGATAGTGGCGTCGTGAAAAACCGCCCTCTTGTTTTCACCGCCGCACCTCGCTGCGCGCCCGTGCGGTTAAAACTACTTCCCAATACAAAATGTCGAAAAGATTTTTCCGAGCAGGTCGTCGCTGGTGACTTCGCCGGTAATTTCGCCAAGATCATTTTGTGCCAGGCGTAACTCTTCTGCGAGCAGCTCACCTGCTTTGGTTGACTCAAGCTGTTTCTTGCCCTCGACAACGTGTGCCAGTGCGCGCTCGATAGCATCGAGATGTCGACGTCGCGCCATGAAGGTGCCTTCGCCGGCGGGCTGATAACCCATGCAGTCTTTGAGGTGCTGACGTAAATGCTCAAGGCCAGCGCCAGTCTTGGCGGAAACCGATACTTCTTTATAACAACGCGTATCAATATAAGACGGTTCTTTGTTTAGCAGGTCAATCTTGTTACGAACGATGGTTCGTGGTCCACCACAAGGCAGCTCATCGATCATTTTTTCCAGATCGTCTTCTGAGGTATCGCTGTCATCAACGATCAACAGTACACGATCGGCCTTGTCCATTGCCTCTTGCGCTCTACGCACGCCTTCGCTTTCGATGGCATCACCACTTTCTCTTAAGCCTGCGGTGTCCATGACATGCACCGGCATGCCGTCGATCTGGACATGTTCGCGAATGATGTCGCGCGTTGTGCCAGGAATGTCGCTGACGATGGCGCTTTCCTGACCAGCCAATGCATTCAACAAGCTGGACTTGCCGGCGTTAGGCTTACCCGCTAACACCACGGTCATTCCATCATGCAACAAACAGCCCTGGCGAGTAGCTGCCAATAATTGATTAAATTGTTTTTCGATTTGGTCGAGTTCTTGTGAAACGCGCACGTCAGCAAGAAAATCGATTTCTTCTTCTGGGAAATCAATCGCGGCCTCAACATACATGCGCAGGCGGGTCAGCATTTCGACCAGTTGATGAATTTCTTTCGAGAATACGCCTTGCAGAGAATGCAGTGCGGAGCGTGCGGCCTGGGCTGAACCACTTTCAATAAGGTCGGCCACGGCTTCAGCTTGGGCCAAATCGAGTTTGCCGTTTAGAAATGCTCGCTCGGAAAATTCACCGGGGCGCGCCAAGCGTGCACCGAGTTCCACGACACGGCGCAACAACATGTCTTGAACTACTGGACCGCCATGGCCCTGCAACTCAACCACCTCCTCTCCAGTAAATGAATTTGGCGCAGCAAAATAAATCAGGATGCCTTCGTCGATCGCATCTCGCTGTTCGTCACAAAACTTTGTGAACAATGCTTCACGCGGACTGGGTAAGCTACCAGCGAGGGATTTTGCGATCGTGGTTGTGGCGGGACCACTGATTCGAATGACACCAATACCACCGCGACCGGGTGGCGTAGCGATTGCTGCAATGGTTTCTTCTGTCATGGTGGTTCACCTGATGGTGAAGCAACAAAGAGAGGGCTTACTTGCCTTCCAGACTACGATTGATAATGGTCTGCTGGATGATTTGCAGCACATTGTTTACCAACCAATAGAGCACAAGACCCGCCGGGAAGAACAGGAAGAAAACCGTAAAGACGACTGGCATCGCCAGGAATATGCGACGCTGCATCGGATCAGTCGTTGGGCTCATCCAGGTTGTGACAAACATGCTGGCGCCCATGAGAATCGGTAGTACGTAGTACGGGTCCTGCGCGGACAGATCTTTAATCCATAGAGCGAATGGTGCCTGACGCATTTCCACACTTTCCAGCAATACCCAATAGAGGGCGATGAATACCGGGATCTGGATCAGAATCGGCAGGCAACCCGACATCGGATTAATCTTTTCGCGCTTGTACAGCTCCATCATTT
>CAJICK010000037.1_pt1 | contig 14971 bp, 9 predicted proteins | sample 9199621 | NCBI WGS metagenome assembly CAJICK01 (sample SAMEA7708342, study PRJEB35096) | sediment metagenome | biome: marine neritic benthic zone biome [ENVO:01000025]; feature: sediment [ENVO:00002007]; material: shallow marine sediment [ENVO:03000034] sea grass bed [ENVO_01000059] ... | reverse complement strand
TCAACGATTTTTACGGTCCCGTTTTTGTCTATTAGAATATTTTCTGGTTTCAGGTCCTGGTGAATCATTTCCATGCGGTGGAAGGCGCGGAGCCCTGAAGCGATTTGTTCAACAATCGGGCGCACATCAGCCGGTGATGGTAGTTGGTGATCATGCATCCATTGACGCAGTGTCTGACCTTCGATGTATTCCGTTAAATAGTAGAGAAAATTTCGAGGACGTTCTTGCGCGCAAATTTTGAGAATATGGGCGTTATCAAGCCGCTTGCCTACCCATTCTTCATGCAAAAACATTTCTATGTATACGGGGTCATCCTCGTAGTTGACCGAGGGTGCCTTGAGTACGGCTTGTTTACCTGACTCCTCATCAACAACAAGGAAAACTTCAGTTCGTTTGCTGGCGTGCAGCTCTCGAATTATCTTGAATCCATCGATGACCATTCCCGGCTCCAGCGGAGGAGGGAACGGAAGCTGGGTCAGGTGCTCATATGCAGAGATCTTGTCGGTGTCGGGCAGTGCGTCAATGCGCAACATTTGACAAGTTACATTATCGTTACTGTCATTTTCTAATGCAGTGTTGACCACCGCTTTACAAGCGCCAGTTAAATCGTCTGCCTTCGATAGTGCCAGCTTCATCAGTTTCTCGTCATTGATGAAATCGTGCACGCCGTCAGTGGTTAGGATGAAAACATCGCCAGGCTCAACTTCTTGCGTCTGGTAATCGATATCCAGATGCAATTCGACTCCCATTGCGCGCCCCAGATAGCTTTTGTCGCCTGCAAGTTGTACTCGGTGGTCACGGGTTAAAAGTTCTAGATCGTTGTCTCGCAACCGGTAGATCCGGGTATCACCCACGTGGAACAGATACGCCGTAGTGGACTTGATGACCAGGGTGCTCAAGGTGGTCACCATGCCAGTTTCCGTACCGTATTTCTGGGTGCCCTGGCCATGGAGCCAGTGATTGAGCGCACCCAGAACTCTCTGTCCTGCGGTTTTAACGGTCCACGAATCGGGAGTGGAATAGTAGTCTTCCAGGAATCCCCTGACACAGGCGTTACTCGCCTCCTTACCGGCTTCGCTTGTACTGACGCCGTCGGCAATTGCAGCAGCAATGCCTTTTGTCGTCAGCGAGGAATTTTTCGGAATACGGGCACCGCAGGAATCATCGTTGGTTTCCTTGATTCCGGCCTCGCTCCATTGGCCTGTTGATACAGCGAGTTGTTTAATAGTCATTGGCCTAAAATGAAAATGGTGGCACCAGTATACCGGTGCCACCAGTCTTCAGACGAACGGTGTTTGTTTAAGAAACATCAATCATTTCTACAGTACCATCTGGCAGTACTTCTGCCATTTGTCCCTTGGGTTCGTCCAGGAACAGTACCACCGCGGTAAGCGCAATGACTGCTGCACCTGCGATCACCAGGAAGAACACCTGTGGCGATACAAAGGACAATATTGTCAGGAAGGTAACTGCACCCACGTTACCGTAGGCACCGGCCATACCCGCAACCTGGCCAGTCAGGCGGCGCTTGACCAGCGGCACCATGGCAAATACCGCGCCTTCACCGGATTGTACAAAGAACGAGCAGGCCATGGTGATGATTACAGCCAGGGCAATCGGCCAACCGGCGTCGATCTGGCTCATCAGGAAGTAACCGACTATCAATCCAACCAAGAGGATAGTGAGGGTCTTCTTGCGACCGAATTTGTCGCTCATCAGACCGCCACCGGGGCGTGCGGCCAGATTCATAAAGGCATAACCAGATGCCAACAGACCAGCCAGACTTGGCGTCAGTTCAAACGTATCCATGAAGAACAGCGGCAGCATGGAGACCACTGCCAATTCGGAACCGAAGGTGACCAGGTAAGCGAGGTCGAGCACAGCAACCTGCTTGAATTTGTAACGCTCAATTTCTGGAACCGGTTCTTTGAATACGTGACTGTTGATCTGGTAAATACGAATCGACTGAAAGATATACACACCAATCAGCGTCGCGTAGATGGACAGGGTGAGCAATGGGGAAAGTATCTTCAGATTGCTCGGGCCCAGCTTCCAGGTCAACAACGCCAGCGCAGCGTACATGGGGATGTTCATCAAGAGATATAGGAAAAAATCACTCGGGCTGGATACTTCCAAACCGCCGGATTTCTTGGGCTTGAAGTAAGTCGAGCCTTTGGGTGTATCTGACACTGAGAAGAAATAAATCACCGAGTACACTAGGGCAATGGCGCCGGTCGTGGCGATGGCATAGCGCCAGCCATCATCACCACCGAAGAACAGTGCCAGGGTTGGGAGTGACATGGCAGCCGCGGCTGAACCAAAGTTACCCCAGCCACCGTAGATGCCTTCGGCCACACCGACCTGTTTTGCCGGGAACCATTCACCCACCATGCGGATACCGATGACAAATCCGGCGCCAACAAAACCCAGCAGGAAGCGCAGAATTGCCAATTGTTCAAACTTCTCTGCGAAAGCAAAAGCGAAACAGATAAAGGCACTGATCGCGAGTAGCAGTGAGTACATTCGCCGCGGACCAAAATGGTCAACCAGGATACCGATGATGATCCGTGCAGGAATGGTAAGCGCCACGTTCAGGATCATCAACGTTTTGATTTCCTGGTTACTGAGGCCAAGCGTTTCACGCATAAAGCCTAGAAGCGGAGCCATATTGAACCAGACAAAGAAGCTAATAAAGAACGCTATCCATGTCAGGTGCAGGATCCGGGTGTTTCCGGAAAAGGAAAACAGATTTAGTTTTTGTGTTGACATTATTTACCTCACGCGAGTTCTAAGAAACTTTAAACGTGAGATAGCAATCCGCATGCCACGATTAAAAAACCGTTGAATTCCCTAATACAAAGCAAATTATTTCTTTGGAGTTGTCTTCACGTGCACGATAATGAGGACAAATACTGTGCAGTTGTTCTTGATTGGTGCGTAGGTGTGTTAACCGGTAAGCGAATATGATCACGTAGCCGGTTTGTTCATGTCGTCCGCGATAAAAATCCAGAATTGCACCAACGATGGTGCGACACAATCTGAATTCTTCGATTCTGAACCGCAAAGATGCACAGCACTGGTGCCTTGCACCACAATTGAGCACATTGCGTTGCCTAATGTTTAGGCAAAGGCGCTTTCCTTGGTTATTTCCACCTATAAAAACAGTCAGTTGCTGGTATTTAAGTAAACGATAATTAACTGGCACGCCGGTTGCTAATTAAAGGGCGACAGAGAGGAGGGTCGTTTCCCGTCACCGGTTCCAATGACGATGCGATCCCTTTAACACGGAGAACAAAATGAAAGAAAAACTGATCCTTATCGGTAACGGTATGGCGGGAATGCGCGCCGTCGAGGAGTTGCTGGAACTCGCGCCAGAGATGTACGACATCACCGTATTCAGTAGTGAGCCTCATGGGAACTACAATCGAATTCTACTTTCACCGGTTCTAACTGGTGAGAAAACCATTGACGAGATCATGCTCAATGAAGAGCAGTGGTATCGCGACAACGGTATTACTCTCTACAAGGGCAAGACCGTCACTGAAATCATTCGGCGTCAACAAGAAGTGGTTGCTGATGATGGCGCTCGCTTTGCCTATGATCGCCTACTGGTAGCAACAGGGTCCAATCCTTTCATTATTCCTGTTCCAGGATCTGATCTACCTGGTGTTATTCCGTTTCGCGATATTGCTGACGTTGACGCGATGCTTGACGCAGCAAAGAACCATCGACACGCCGTAGTCATTGGTGGTGGTTTGCTTGGCCTGGAAGCAGCCAATGGATTGTTAAAACAGGGTATGAAGGTGACGGTGATCCATCTGATGGATACGCTGATGGAACGTCAACTGGATGGTGTTGCTGGCAAGATGTTGAAGCAGGAGCTCGAACAGCGCGGCATTCAGTTTGAACTTAAGGCTTCAACCAAAGAAATTATTGGACGAGATCGCGTTCAAGGTGTTGTGCTTGAAGACGGTCGTGAAGTCACCGCAGACATTGTCGTCATGGCGGTTGGCATTCGCCCCAACGTCGAGTTAGCGAAGAAAGCCAACATCTATACCGAACGGGGCATCGTTGTAAATGACACCATGCAAACCTACGATCCGCGTATCTATGCCGTCGGCGAATGTGTTCAGCACCGCAATGAAACCTATGGTTTGGTAGCACCCCTGTTTGAGCAAGCCAAGGTCTGCGCAAATCACCTTGCGCAGCTTGGTTATGCCCGCTATGAGGGATCAATGGTATCTACCAAGCTCAAGGTGACCGGTGTTGACCTGTTCTCGGCTGGCGATTTTCATGGTGATGACGATACCGAGGAGCTTGTACTGCAGGATGCCGCAGGTGGTGTCTACAAGAAGGTGGTCATTCGAGACAATATTATTCAGGGCGCTGTTATGTATGGCGATACCGTCGATGGTGCCTGGTACTTCCAGCTAATGCGTGATGGCGCCGACATTGGTGACATGCGCAATCATCTCCTGTTCGGTCAGGCTCATCTCGGTGATTCGGGTACCGGTGGCAATAGTGCCGTAGCGGCCATGGGCGATAGTGCCGAGATTTGTGGTTGTAACGGTGTGTGTAAGGGAGACATCGTAAATGCCATCACCACCAAAGGCTTGTTTACACTTGATGAAGTGCGTACCCACACAAAGGCCTCAAGTTCCTGCGGATCCTGTACGGGCCTAGTTGAGCAACTATTAGCCGACACACTCGGAAGTGACTATTCGGACACACCGAAAAAGAAGCCCATGTGTGCTTGTACAGAGCACTCGCATGATGAGGTACGAGAGGCGATCGTTAGTAAGTTGCTAAAAGACATACCTGGGCTTATGCAGGCGTTGGATTGGAAAACACCGGATGGCTGCAACAAGTGCCGTCCTGCGCTTAACTATTATCTACTTTGCGCCTGGCCGGGTGAGTACGAGGATCACTCGCAATCACGGTTTATCAATGAGCGTGCTCACGCAAATATTCAGAAGGATGGTACGTATTCGGTTATTCCCCGGATGTGGGGTGGTGGTACGACACCAGCAGAATTACGAGCCATTGCTGACGTTGCTGACAAGTTCAATGTTAAAACTGTCCACGTAACGGGTGGTCAGCGCATCGGTCTCTATGGGCTCAAGAAAGAAGAGTTGCCAATTATCTGGGAAGACCTGAACAAAGTTGGACTCGTTTCAGGGCACGCCTATGGCAAGGCCCTGCGCACGGTTAAGACCTGCGTCGGAAAGGAATGGTGTCGTTTCGGTACCCAGGATTCAACACACTTGGGTGTTGAGCTAGAGAAAATGACATGGGGCTCATGGACACCACATAAATTCAAAATGGCGGCTTCCGGTTGTCCACGTAACTGTGCCGAAGCGACGATCAAAGACTTTGGTGTGGTATGTGTTGATTCCGGATACGAATTGCATGTCGGCGGTAACGGCGGCGTGAAAGTACGTGCCACCGATTATCTCTGCAATGTCGAGACTGAAGATGAGGTGCTGGAATACTGTGCTGCATTCATGCAGGTCTATCGTGAAGAGGCGCATTACCTTGAGCGAACCGCACCCTGGGTTGAGCGTGTCGGTTTGTCATACGTCAAGGAGCGCGTCGTGGAAGACGAAGCCGGCAGAAAAGAACTTGCCGCACGTTTTCTTGAATCACAAAAATGCGCACAAGATGATCCCTGGACCGCACGCGCGGAGGGTGCAGAGCAGCACGAATTTGTACCGTTAAAACGTATCGAAACCAGTAGTAGCGATAAAGTTGCCTAGCAGGAGAGCAGTATGTCAGTAGTTAGCGAAAAGATGAGTGAAACAGAGAACTGGATTGAGGCAGGTGCGCTCTCGGATATTCCGCGGCAGGGTGCAAGAGTAATCAGTTCTCCCGAAGGTGATATCGCATTGTTTCGAACAGTGAGCGATGAAGTATTTGCCTTGCGTGACAAGTGTCCACACAAAGGCGGACCACTGTCGCAAGGTATTATTCACGGCAACATGGTCGCATGCCCGTTACACGACTGGCGGATAAATCTTGATAGCGGTCAGGCAGTGGCACCGGACGAAGGTTGCACGCCCTGTTTCAATACCCGTATTGATCAGGGCAAAATCTATCTGAACCTGGTCGCCAACGCGGCAGACAGTTCCTGTAGCGATTAACCAGTGGCACCGGTACCTGTGATGTCCTCACCGGTGAAAACAACTTGCCCTTACTGTGGTGTCGGCTGTGGTGTCATCGTCACACAGAATGACTCGGGCGAGTACAAGATCAGCGGAGATCCGGATCATCCGGCGAATTACGGCAGACTGTGCTCCAAGGGTGCAGCCTTGGCCGAGACGCTTGATCTGGAACAACGCCTATTGCATCCACAGGTTCATGGCGAGCAGGTTGATTGGAACTCTGCCCTGGACACCGTGGCCCAGGGTTTTAACAATATTATCGAGCAACACGGTCCCGATTCAGTAGCGTTTTACGTCTCTGGTCAGCTGTTGACTGAAGACTACTACGTAGCCAACAAGCTGATGAAGGGATTCATCGGCTCGGCCAATATCGATACCAACTCCCGGCTATGCATGTCCTCAACTGTTGCGGGCTACAAGCGAGCCTTTGGCAGCGATACCGTGCCTTGTTCATACGATGATCTTGAGCGGGCCAAACTGGTGGTACTGGTTGGCTCAAACACTGCGTGGTGTCATCCGGTTTTGTACCAGCGCTTGCTTCAGGCCAAGAAAGATAATCCCGACTTGATGATCGCGGTAATCGATCCACGACAAACTGCGACGACTGACATTGCCGATATCCATCTCCCACTTCGACCCGGGACTGACGTCGACTTGTTTAACGGTCTGCTGGTTTACTTGTGGCAGGCTGGAGAGCGCAATGATCAGTTTATCGATCAGTGTACTGAGGGATTGGATGATGTGCTGGCCGCTGCGCGTGAGTCCGGGTCGGACCTACAGGCAGTTGCACACCAGTGTGGAATAGAGCCCGATTTGCTCGAACGTTTTTATCGACTATTCGCGCGAACAGAGCGCACGGTGACGGTCTTCTCTCAGGGTGTTAATCAGAGCAGCAGCGGTACTGACAAGGTAAACAGTATTATCAATTGTCATCTCTTTACCGGTCGTATCGGCCGACCGGGCATGGGACCGTTCTCTTTTACAGGACAGCCAAATGCCATGGGTGGTCGTGAAGTAGGCGGTTTGGCCAACATGTTGGCTGCTCACATGGAAATCGATAACGCCGACCATCGAGACACTGTGCAGCAATTCTGGCAGTCACCGGCGATCGCAGATAAACCCGGGTTAAAGGCAGTCGACCTGTTTAACGCTATTAACGACGGCAGTATCAAGGCCGTATGGATCATGGCGACCAATCCTTTGGTCAGTTTGCCTGACGCAGATCGTGCGCGTGATGCATTAAGTAAATGCGACCTGGTGGTGGTGTCTGATGTCGTCGAAAAGACGGATACCGCAGAATTTGCCCAAGTATTGTTGCCGGCACTTGCGTGGGGTGAGAAAGACGGCACGGTAACAAATTCCGAACGTCGGATCTCAAGACAAAAGTCTTTCTTATCGGTGCCTGGTGAAGCAAAACCTGACTGGTGGATCGTAGCCGAAGTTGCGAAACGGATGGGCCACGGCGCTGCGTTCAACTATCAATCTCCGGACCAAATATTCCGCGAGCACGCCGAGTTGAGTGGAAGCAACAATGGGGGAGCACGTGACTTCGATATCAGTGCACTGGCAAATCTGACGGTAGATAGCTATGAGAATCTTGCGCCGCTACAGTGGCCGGTCTCGGATCAGGCGCCAACCGGTACCGCGCGCATGTTTTCGAAAGGTGAGTTTTTTACACAGTCAAAAAAGGCGCAGTTTGTTGTCACGGTACCGCGCGCGCCGGTCAACGCCGTCACGGCGGACTACCCATTAATACTGAATACCGGTCGCATACGCGATCAGTGGCACACCATGACACGCACGGGAAAATCGGCACGACTCTCCGCTCATTTGCCTGAACCCTATCTAGAAATACACCCTGATGATGCAGCAGCATTGAAAATCGAGACAGGCAGCCTTGCACGCGTGACAAGTCGTTGGGGTGAGGTTCTCGTTCGGGCGCAGGTGTCAGATCACCAGCAGGTCGGCTCCGTGTTTGTGCCCATGCACTGGAGCAATCAGTTTGCAAGCCACGGTCGAGTTGATGCTGTGGTTAATCCAGTGGTAGATCCAATTTCGGGTGAACCCGAGTTCAAGCATACCCCGGTAAAAGTCGAGCCTTACAAGCCGCTATGGCATGGTTTTCTGTTGTCGCGTCGTCAGTTGCGCCTAAAGGAAGCCAGCTACTGGGTTGCTGCACGCGGTAGAGACATCTGGCGTTATGATCTTGCCGGTGAGCAGCTACCGGAAGACTGGGCGCAAAGCGCTCGCACCTTGCTTTGTGCGGCAGACGAAGATGTTGGCTGGATTGAATACTTCGACATGGCAACACGTCAGTATCGTGGCGCCCGGCTGGTAAACAACCAACTGGAGAGTTGTATATTTATTGGACCCAGTCATTCCTTACCACCACGTGATTGGCTCGAAGGCATGTTTTCCTCAGAGGTAATCAGTGGCCCAGATCGCGCGAGCTTGTTGTCAGGTCTGGCTCCAGCCGGGCAAGTAGATCAAGGGCGTACAGTCTGCGCCTGTTTCGGCGTGGGTGAAAACACCATAATCGAAGCAATTCAAGCGCAAGGGCTGGATTCTGTAGAGGCGATAGGTCGCGTCTTGCAGGCGGGCACCAACTGCGGCTCCTGTGTGCCGGAACTCAAACAGATACTTAAGGCTGCCTCTACTGCCAATGCCGCTTAGGTGGCTTTAACTTCCCCTGTAATCCAGAGCAAGATATTCCGTCTTCTTGAGCACGGCGTTTGTCTTGATCTGCGACAATAAGTCAGCGAGCACCTATATAATAGAATTAATTGTGTTTTGGTCGCACGATGACGTGTGCTTCCATAATAATGATTAAAGAACAGGAAACAATAAAATGAGGGAAATTCGACGTTCGGTTTGGATGTGGTCGGCGATCGGAGTGATCGCGATCGGTATTGTCGCACTCGTCATATTCTCGGTGACCAAGAAACAGGTTAACTATGTTTCGCCCAAATATGGCCCAATCGTCGAGGCGATCTATGGTCTGGGTAAGGTTAAGACCGACGATGTCTACGAAGTAAAACTGGGTGTGGTAAAGACGATTGTGCATCTTTATGTTCGAGAAGGTTCGGTGGTGAAGAAGAATGATCCGCTGGTGAAATTCGAGGGTGGTTTACTTTTTCGCGCGCCGTTTGCCGGCACGGTAACCAACACCGCGTTTCATGAAAATCAGTATGTGTTCCCGCAGCAGGCAGTGCTACGCCTGGAAGATTTATCAACAAAATACATCGAAGTATCACTGGAACAGCAGGGCGCGTTGCGAGTCCAACCGGGTCAGCCGGTTCGTGTGGTGTTTGAGAGCATCCGGGGTGAGGTGCTGACCGGAAAGGTGTCAGCTATTTTTTCCAGGAAAGATGAATTTCTGGCTCATATCGACGTACCGCTTGCCGACAATATTTTACCGGGTATGACCGCTGATGTATCAATTGAGATCGGTAGAAAGGAAAAGGCGCTACTTGTACCGTTATCTTCCGTAACCGACGGTCGGATAAAAATCGTCCGCGACGGAAAACGCAAAACAGTTAAGTTGAAAATTGGCGGCATCGACGGCAACTGGGCTGAAGTGTTGGAAGGCGATGTTCGTGATTCCGACAAGATCGTTGTCAAACGGGCAAAAGAGAAAGAATAACCATGCTTTTTCTCGCAATGCGTCATCTACTTTCGCGTAAGCGGCAGACCATCCTTATCTTTCTTGGTATTAGTCTCGCCAGTCTTGTCTATGTAGTGATTTCAGGAATGTATCTTGGAATGCAGGAATACATTATCGATCGACTGCTAAACAATACTGCCCACATTAAGATCTCTGCACGAGACCAATCCATTGACCGCGTGGAAATGACAAATCGCTTCTATGGGGAAAACTTTCCGGTTAAATGGCTGGTCCCGCCATCTGGGAAGCGCGAAGAAGCACACATCATGTACCCACAAGGGTGGTTTGACAGGTTGCGAGACAATCCGGATGTTCACGCCTATGCACCGGGTTTGCATATTAATGTCATTATCAGTCGTCGTGATACCAAGCGTGCAGGCTCACTCGGTGGCATCGAGCCAGAAAAACAGGTGCGTGTTACCGCGCTGGAAGAATACATGGTTGAGGGCAGTTTGCTTGATCTGGGAGGGGGTGGAAACAAGATTATTGTTGGTACCGGCCTGGCCGAGCGGTTGGGTACACGCGTCGGTGAGTTTATTCGAGTTTCTTCCGGTACGGGTGAACCCAGACCTTTCAAGATTGTCGGAACCATTGAACTTGGTGTGCCAGATATCGACAACATTTTAATGTTTGCATCACTTCGTGATGTGCAGACACTAAACCGGACACCTGGAAGAATTAACGAAATTTCCGTTGCATTGGTCGATCTGGAACGTGCTCAAGAGTTGGCTGACTCCTGGAAAACACTCAGTCGGGACAAGGTTGAGAGCTGGATTGAGGCCAATGAGGGTTTCATGGAGATTTTCACGCTGCAGGATGTCATCCGCTATACCATTTCCGTCGCGATCCTGATTGTGGCCTCATTCGGAATCTACAATGTTCTGAGTATTATGGTGAATCAAAAACGCCGTGAAATAGCGATCCTTCGCTCCATCGGCTATTCGCCACATAAAATCCTTGAGCTGTTCCTGATTCAAGGAATCATATTGGGTATAGGAGGTGCCATTACCGGCCTGGTAGTCGGTAATGGCGTTAAACGTTATGTCGAGACCATCAAGTTTGGTGGTCCGCATATGGCGTTCGATCATCTATTGATGTCCTACGCACCATCTATCTATGTCACTGGTTTTTTGCTGGCCTTTGTATCGGCTCTGATCGCAAGCATTCTACCTGCGCGAGCAGCCAGTAAACTTACGCCGATTGACATTATCCGATCTGAGTAGCAATGACGATCACGGCACAGAATCTGGTGAAAGAATTCGGTGATCCACCAGTTCGAATAATCCACAATCTTAATTTCGTTATTGGCGATGGGGAGTTTATTTCCATCTCTGGACGCTCCGGTTCAGGTAAGAGTACGCTGCTTTACCTGATCAGCACGCTGGATCAGCCTTCGGAAGGCATGGTCGCCATAGATGGCTTGAATCCGGCCGAGATGTCTGTAGAAGAACTGCATAATTTCCGAAACACAAACATTGGATTTGTGTTCCAGTTTCATTATCTGCTGCCGGAGTTAACGGCATTAGAGAATGTGTTATTACCCGCTCGCAACAGTGGCCAACATATAGCGAAGCGCGAGCAGGCGCTGGCGATGCTGCGTGAATTTGAGATGGAGGATAAGCAGGACCACCTGCCGTCACAAATGTCTGGGGGTGAGCAACAGCGCATAGCGATCGCCCGTGCGCTGATCATGGAACCCAAATATATCTTTGCGGACGAACCAACGGGTAATCTCGACACAGTCAATGGCAAGATCGTGATGGATTTGTTGATGCGCGTAAATCGAGAGCAGAATTCAACATTGGTTGTTGTTACACATGAGCCGGAATATGCAAAGCTCGCGAGAAGGGAAATCTATCTTGTTGACGGTCGTATTGAACAAGTAATCGAGAATGGAGAGATAGAGGCCTAGCCCATCTGTCACATACTCCAGGATTGATGCGTTGAAGCTTAATGGGCTGCAGTTGATTGTTGAATCACCATTCGCGTTAGTTCCGCTACGGAGCTGGCCTGCATTTTAAGCATTACCTTAGCGCGATGGGCTTCGACAGTCTTTGTGCTGACCTCAAGCTCTGCAGCAATTGTTTTGTTTGAATTACCGTCAATAACCAGATCCATTACTTCTTGTTCGCGTGGCGTCAGGCTCGCAATGCGTTCATCGATGACTGCATTGGCGCTCTGTATTTCCCTGTTTCGTTTATCAGCTTCCAGTGCACTGCGGATCCGATCAAGCAATTCGACATCATTAAAAGGTTTCATTACAAAGTCGACTGCCCCAGCCTTCAGTGCACGGACTGCCGTGGGTACGGTGCCATGGGCGGTGATAAAGATGATTGGAATGACTGCGTCTCGTACAACCAACTCCTGTTGCAGTTCAAGTCCATTCCTGCCCGGCATACGAATATCGAGCAACATACAGCCAGGTCGACTTTTATCGAAGCTGACAAGAAAGTCATCTGCGCTGGCGTAGGTTTCAGTGGTGTAACCTTCGGACTCAATCATCCATTTTAATGATTCGCGAACGGCTTCGTCGTCGTCAACAATAAATACGGTTGCTGTATTTGGCATACTATTTCCTTTCCAGTGGCAAGGTAAATCGGATAGACAGGCCTTGATGTCCGTTTGGTTCGGCGTGCATCACACCGCCGTGGGATTCGATGATGGTTTGGCTAATCGCGAGCCCCATGCCCATGCCGGTTGGCTTGGTTGTATAAAATGGTTCGAATAAATGATCGAGAATCTCATGGTTGAGTCCGGGACCGTTGTCGCTGATCCCGACTTCAATTTCTTCGTCATTATTTTTTAGTGTAGTGATCATGATTGAGCGCCTACTGATATCGCTTCCGCTGAGGGCTTCAATACCATTTCTTACAAGATTGAGCACTACTTGCTGAATCTGAATGCGATCAACGACAACCTCCGGTAAATATTCAGCGAGTTTTAGGTTAATACTGACCTGATGCTGCCGCGCGTCGGACTGTACCAGCACCAGTGCTTCATTTATTAAAGCATTAATATCAAAGCGCTCACCCTGAAGCTCACCTTTAGATACAAACTCCCGCAGATTCTGAATCACCTTTGCCGCCCGCTCGGCCTGGGCAGTGATTCGCGTTAATGCAGCGGAGAGTTCGTCGATATCGATATCATTTTTTTCAATTCTTCGTATACAACCCTTGGTATAGTTGCTTATCGCTGCCAAGGGCTGATTTATTTCATGTGCCAGACCAGAGGCCATCTCGCCGACGGTGCTGATGCGTGCGACGTGAGCAAGTTCATCCCGAAGCATTCTTGATTGCTCATCAGATTGCCGCCGTTCAATTGCAATTCCTGCCAGCTGTGCGGATTCCCTGATAAATCTAATATCTGACTCTGTGGGCAAGCGGGGTTCCCGATAATATATAGCGAAGGCACCTAGCACTTCTCCGGAAGAGGCTGAAACAGGCTCTGACCAACATGAACGTATTCCTGCCTTCTCCGCCAGGTCCCGGAAGGATACCCAGTACGGGTGAGTATAGACGTCTCCAACGATTACCCGTTTGCCGGTATAGGCTGCAGTACCGCAGGAACCAACTTCTGGACCTATTTCGATTCCATCAATAGCACGATTATAAAAATTAGGTAGACTGGGGGCGGCACCATGCAACAAATGTTTTTGTTCCTCATCGAGCAATACTACAGAACATAGCATTTTAGGGTTCAGTGCCTCAGCAGTGGTGACCAAGTTGCTGAGAATAGATTCCAGCGTTGCACCAGCGGTCAGCAGTTCGAGTACCTTGCTGCGCCCTTCAAATTTAGCCTCTGCTAGTTTACGTTCGGTAATATCGCGCACGGTTCCCAGGAGCATTTGCTTTCCAATGATGTTCATTGGGGTAATTAGTATTTCTGCTGGAAAAACCTCACCATTTAGTCGGCAGTGCAGCCATTCAAAAAAGTTATTACCAGTGCGAAATGCGGTTTCCATTATTTGATTCGCGGCTTGTCGTGAATCTGTACCGTCAGCCTGTGTTGGCGGGGAAAAGTCGATGTGGTTTTTGCCGAGAAAATCCTCTCGATTCTTGCAGCCAAAGATTTTTAATGTCGCATCATTGCAGTCAACGAATTTGTCTCCCTCCATCAACATAATGGCGTCAGTCGATGAGTTGAATATGGTGCGGAATTTTTCTGCAGATTCCTTTAACAGTCGCTCGGTGCGCTCATGTTTAGCAATTTCTTTTTCAAGAATCTTTTTGGAGTTCTCCAGTTCCTTAGTGCGTTCTTCTACTCGTAGCTCGAGCTTATCGTGCGCCTCGAGCAGCCTTTTTTCCAATTGTTTACGTTCGCTGATATCGATGCCTACGGAAAGTATTTCGCTCAATTTTCCATTTTCATCGAAGACGGGCTTATTTTTCCAGGCAATCCAGACACGTTCTCCATTTTTCTTAATATTTTCGTTTTCGTTGTATTCAAACTCTTCAGGATTGCTGCGAATTTTATACATCTGCAGCGCCAGGTCGCGGCCTGTATGTTCTGTTTCAGGAACTATGGTGCCGACCACATTTCTTCCAATTATTTCTTTTTCGTCAAAACCGAAGAAGCTTTGTGCAAATTTGTTGAAGAAGGAGATGTTACCGGCGGTATCCCATAGCAAGATAATGCCGGCAGCCTCGTTTACCAGATCATGGTATTTCGGCGCGGCCCGTGCGATGTCGGCCGTACTACCGAACAAGCTTTCCAGCTGTAGTAGCGGTTCGCGGGTATCCCTGGAATCAGGATTTTTTACGGATTTGTCTGATACTTGTGTCATGTCTACCGGATTCTAATATTGTTCTGTAATGTACCGAAAATATCCTATTTTATATTCTACCTTTTTGATTGATTCATTCTATACGGGAAAATAGGTACAAAATACTTCGTATCACTTCTTCAGCCGAAAGAGGGCGTAAACCAGAGTAAAGTGATGATTCCTAGTGCATTGTTCATACTGCAATTACAGGCGAAGAACCCGGTAAATAAATCCTAATTGGGAATACTTTCTTCGAAATTTAATAGAAATCAAATACTGTTGTCGCTCAATTGGATATGTTTGGTAAACGTGACTGGGTCCAGACCCGGGTATGGCAAAAATGACGGGAGTGGATTGTCGATGAGTACATAATCTGGTTTGAAG
>CAJICK010000018.1_pt1 | contig 15982 bp, 16 predicted proteins | sample 9199621 | NCBI WGS metagenome assembly CAJICK01 (sample SAMEA7708342, study PRJEB35096) | sediment metagenome | biome: marine neritic benthic zone biome [ENVO:01000025]; feature: sediment [ENVO:00002007]; material: shallow marine sediment [ENVO:03000034] sea grass bed [ENVO_01000059] ... | reverse complement strand
TACCTAACAGTTTTTCAATCGAGGCAACGTAAGCGTGTTCGTTGCACATCATCGACACGTAGTCGAGACGGTCCATGTAACCGATGCTTTGATTAAATGGTTTGGTCTCAGCGAGCTTTTCTGTGCCACGATGTAGCAAACCAATATGCGGATCGGCGCGATCGATAACTTCCCCGTCCAGCTCCAGTACCAGACGCAACACGCCGTGGGCAGCCGGATGCTGCGGACCAAAATTCATTGTGTAGTTACGAATGTCAGCCACCGAAACCCTCCTCGCGGATCACACGTTTCGACAGCGTACGCGGTTCAATGGAAACCGGCTCGTAGACAACACGGTGCTTGCGTTCGTCATAGCGCATTTCGACATTGCCACTGATCGGGAAATCCTTGCGGAATGGATGACCGACAAAACCATAATCGGTAAGCAGGCGACGTAAATCCGGATGACCATCGAACACTATGCCAAACAGATCAAATGCTTCACGTTCATACCAGTTGGCTGAATTCCAGATATTTACTACAGAATCCACGAGCGGCATGTCGCCGTCTACAAAGGTTCGTACACGAATTCGTGTGTTGTGCTCCAGTGACAGCAGGTGGTAGACGACGGCAAATCTCGGACCTTCATATTCTGGACCAGCTGCTTCTTTCTTATAATCCAGGTAATCAACACCACATAAATCGATCAGTATTTCGAAGTGGCAATCATTGTCGTCGCGAAGGAATTGGCAGAGAGAAATTAACTGATCCGGTTTTACTTCCAGTGTCAGCTCACCAAGTGATTCAATCGTATTGGTGATGGCATCACCAAGCTTTTCCTTGGCGCGCGCAGCAACGGTTTGTAATTGATCAGACACTACGTAACTCTTTTTCAGCGGGCGATGGTATTGGTACGGCGTATTTTTTTCTTCAGCTGCAAAATACCGTAGAGCAATGCCTCGGCAGTCGGTGGGCAGCCCGGCACATAAACATCCACCGGCACAATGCGGTCACAACCGCGTACAACAGAATAGGAATAGTGGTAATAACCACCACCATTGGCACAGGAACCCATGGATATCACCCAACGTGGTTCAGCCATCTGGTCATAAACTTTACGCAGCGCTGGGGCCATTTTGTTCACCAGCGTTCCAGCGACTATCATCACATCTGACTGTCGAGGACTGGGGCGAAACAGGATCCCGAATCGATCCATATCATAGCGGGCCGCACCCGCTTGCATCATTTCCACGGCACAGCAGGCGAGACCGAATGTCATCGGCCACAAGGATCCGGTACGGGTCCAGTTAATTACCGAATCGAGTGAGGTAGTTACAAACCCGCGCTCCTGAGTTGCCTCTAATCCCATTCCAGGGCTCCCTTCTTCCATTCATATATAAAGCCAATAATCAGAATGCCGAGGAACAACATCATTGCGAGAAAGCCATAAAGACCAATCTCAGGAAGCACAACCGCCCAGGGAAACAGGAAGGCAATTTCCAAATCGAAAATGATGAACAAGATTGCAACAAGGTAGTAACGCACATCGAACTTCATGCGTGAATCCTCGAATGCCTCGAAACCGCATTCGTAGGGGGAAAGCTTGTCTTCGTCAGGGCGAGAGGGTGATAGCAACTTACCCAAGGAAAGCATCACAACACCGATTGCGAGCGCAATGATGAAAAAAATCAGAATGGGTAAATAACCTTCTAACATGCGCTCCTGCCCACCTAGTGTTTAGACCAATCTACTGCTTCAGGTCTTTCAAAATTTATTAATTATTGCAGCTGGATGACTGCCTGTAGGGTCGAGCAGTCTAGGCTTTCGCGCGGATAAAAGTCAAGCTGGGTCTTCGTTAATCTTTCTTTGTGAATTAGTAGCTTACGTGAGTTTTTAAGGGCATAAAAAATGCCTATCAGCAATTAATGACATTGCCAATAACGAGTTGATATCAATAAACGGAAAGACGCAGTAATGCGCTGGGGAATTGTCCCGCCAGGCGGGCACTTCTATAAAAAGAAAATCTAAACAGTAAAGATTTGGTGCCGAAGGCGGGAGTCGAACCCGCACGGCTCTCGCCACTACCCCCTCAAGATAGCGTGTCTACCAGTTCCACCACTTCGGCTATCGAATTACCGGCCTTGCCGGTCCAAATCTAACTTTTTCTAGCGCTTATTACTTGGGTACTTCGGGGACCATATCCTTTTTCGGTGCACTACCAGGCACTACTGGGACTTCCTTACTTGGTGCCGGCTGTTCTACCACGGATTCCGTTGCGCTCTTTGGTGCCTCACGTTTTGCTGAATAGTAAGCCAATGCCATCGTGGTCAGGAAAAACACAATCGCCAGTGCGGCGGTCAAACGGGAAAGGAAAGTCGCTGAACCACGGCTACCAAATAAGGTATCCGAAGCACCGGTACCGCCGCCGCCGCCAAAGGTAGCACCAGCGTCCGCACCTTTACCGCGTTGTAATAAAATTAAACCGATCAGGGACAGGGAGTCGACGATCAGTACTGCTATTAAAATGTCACGCATCTTGTTCGTTTTCCGTAATGCTTAGTTAGCTGCCGTACAAATGCCGAGGAAATCTTCTGCCTTTAGCGAAGCACCTCCAATCAGCCCACCATCGATATCTGCCTGAGATATCAACTCTTGGGCATTATCCGGCTTCATGCTACCACCGTAGAGAATGCGGCAACCTTCTGCGACACTGGCATCGAGTCCAGCCAGTTTGTCGCGAATAAACTTGTGTACTTCCTGCGCCTGTTCCGGTGTCGCCGTCTTACCGGTACCAATGGCCCATACTGGCTCATAGGCAATAACAGCGTTCTTAAACGCTTCGATACCTTTATGCTCAAGCACTGCATCTAGCTGATGCTCGACCACAGACTCGGTGTCGCCACTCTCGCGCGCTTCTAGCGATTCACCAACGCATAATATGGGAATTAATCCATGCTCCTGTGCAGCTTCAAACTTGCGTGCAACCAGGTCATCATCCTCGCTGTAATACTCACGGCGTTCGGAATGGCCGACGATGACATACTCACAACCGGCATCTTTTAGCATCGGGCCGGATATCTCACCGGTGTAAGCACCGGAGGTGTGATAATCCAGATTCTGGCCGCCAACTTTTACCTTGCTGCCAGCGAGCTTTTCCACCGCCAGAGGAATCAGGACCGCCGGTGCACATACCGCCACTTCCGCCTTGGTGACGCTACTCATTCCGGCCAGGACACCGTCGAGCAAATCACCGGATTCCTCACGGTTTCCGTTCATTTTCCAGTTACCGGCTACCAGCGGTTGACGCATGAGCATCTCCTCAAAGATTCTGTCTATTGTTTAAAAAGCGGGCGGGATGTTACCGGTCCAAGGGGGATTTCGCAATTGTCGCACCGGCGAAATATCCTGAAAATCTACAGTTTTAGCCGGATTTCCTCCGCTTCACCCATCTGCCGGATCGCAGCTTCCAGATCAATTTCATCCGGATTCTCTTCAGATTGCGCATTGAGCTGATCAAACAGCTCTTCCTGTTCAAATATTCGGGTACTGCCATCCTCATCCTGGTAGTACATTGCCCAAGGCACAAACTTGGTCAACGGGAAAACCTGTCCCGGCTCCGGCGAGATGTCGATATTGATCCCAGAGAGATAGACCAATTTTTTTCCGTGATAACCAGGTGCTTCGTGCAAGGTACGAAATGCGCGATCAAACTCCAATTGACTAGTTATTTGCGCAGCCCGTAAAGATGGGGCCTTTGACGTAACAATAGTCGGTTGATAGGGCAACAAACTGTGCTCAAGGTACTGCTGTCCTTCCACCTCTGACGAAATATCACGTTTGAAATAAAACAGGTCGGCCCCTAATTCTGTATTTATTGGATTACCCTTGCCAGACCCCCAGACTGAAGCGTCCGCTCGGGCAACAAAATCGCTGTTTGCCTTGTATACCCTGGAGGTACTGTGAATTTCTACCGGCTCATATTGGCCAATGTCTGAATGCTCTAGAAGCTTGTCGAGCTGCAAAAACAATCCTTCATCCCGATCAACATCAAGCAAATTGTTATCGATCGTCACAAGACAATCATCGCCCCGTCGGGAAAGCAGGACATTTTCCTGGGCAAATCTGAATTGGTACTCATACCAGTTGAGTACATGCAAGATTTTGCCGCAGTTATCCTGGAACTGCTGATTCTCGGTTTGCAATCTACGATAGATACCGAAGTTGCCGCTTTCGGGGTCATAACCAACGTGGCTGGCCTGAAGAACCACTACATCGCGTCCGTGGTCAGCGTGTGGACCATGGCGATCGGTGGCCATGATGCCGCCAACAATACCGTGATTGAAAGGGAAGGCGCCAAAGTGTTTGGTTAACATGATCACGGGAAAGCCCTGACTTTCGTCTGAACAAAATGCACGCGAGGGCATAATCTTGCCGGTGTCCATACCAAATGATTTACACAAATTGTAAAACTTCGGCGCAAAGACACTGTAGCGCATCATAAATCCATCAAGCTTGAACTGGCCAAGAGAATCTAAATCAGCGGTAGGCATATTTGTGACAAGTTTTATCTATTAGTTGCGAAAAATATTCATGCACGCTCGATCTCAACAGAGAAGGCCTGCATAAGCAGGCCTTTTTGCAAAATATGTGCTTACTCTTCAGAGCCGCCCTCTTCCGCGGGAACCTCTTCAGCAGTGGCCTCGGTTTCGGTGGCTTCTTTTGCTTCGGCCGCCGCCTCTTCCGGTTCTTCAGCCTTGGGTGCTGGCAGCTTCACTTCGATTAGCTTTTCTTCAAGAAGAATTTTTATTTTATCTTCACCGTTAATCCACTTCTTGTCAGAACCCATAACCGCATAACGCTTGGAGCGTTTTTCGTATACGGTGTACTCGGGAGCTTTTTTAACAACTTTCATAACTTCCTTTCCTTTTAGTCTTTGGATTTAAAAAAATGTTAATCCTGTGCAGCCACCCGGACAGTCTCCGCCAGCTGCTCGCTAAGCCGCGCCACTTCAGTAGCGTCTTCGCCCTCGACCATAACACGAATTACCGGTTCCGTGCCGGAAGCGCGTAACAACACCCGACCGCGATCGCTCAGCTCACCCTCTACTTCCTGAACGGCTTTTTGTACTTGCTGAGATTCGTCGACGTCAAATTTCTGTTCGGTGCGCACATTGACCATTACTTGTGGGTAGCGACGCATGCCCTGTTTAAGCTCAGCCAGGGTCTTTCCGGACTCGACCATGGCAGTCAGCACCTGCAGTGCTGCCACAATTCCGTCACCGGTCGTGGTTTTATCGAGGCAAATGATATGGCCTGATGACTCTCCGCCGATACTCCAGCCTTTCTCATTTAAAAGACTCATAACATAGCGATCACCAACTGCTGCCCGCTCGAAAGGTATTTTGTTTTCTTCGCAAGCCTGTTCGAGACCGAGATTACTCATTAGCGTACCAACGATACCGCCATTGAGGGATTGATCCGCCATACGCTGCATAGCGATGATATACAGAAGCTGATCACCATCAATTACCTGGCCTTTATGGTCCACCATGATCACGCGATCGCCATCACCGTCCAGCGCAATACCAAGATCAGCACCTGCTTCCACGACCGTCTTTTGCAACAATTTGGGGTGGGTAGATCCGCACTCATGGTTAATATTAAATCCGTCGGGATCGGTTGCGAGTGGTATAACCTGGGCACCCAGTTCTGAGAACACTAGCGGTCCAACCTGGTACGCGGCGCCGTTAGCGCAATCAACCACAATGCGTAATCCTTCGAGACTACGCTTATTCGGAAACGTGCTTTTACAAAATTCCACATACCGGCCAGGTGCATCGACATAACGCTTGGCCTTGCCTAACTGCTCGGCGGCGACGGTCGCCATGGGCTCATCCATTGCCGCTTCAATTGCATGCTCGACATCATCAGGCAACTTGGTACCTTCAGATGAGAAGAACTTGATGCCGTTATCTTCGAAAGGATTGTGTGAGGCGCTGATCACGATACCCGCTCGAGCCCGCGCAGAACGTGTTAGATAGGCAATTGCCGGGGTGGGCATGGGTCCCAACAGACGCACATCGATACCGGCTGCCGACAAACCGGCTTCAAGTGCAGATTCCAACAGGTAGCCGGATACGCGAGTGTCTTTGCCGATCAGTATCTTCTTGTGCTCGCCACCATTCCCACTAAGTACCCGACCAGCGGCCCAGCCGAGCTTTAGCACGAACTCCGGCGTTATCGGCGTTTCACCAACCCGACCACGTATACCATCAGTTCCAAAATAGCGCCTGCTCATTAGATTTATCGTTTATTTCTCTTTGTCATCGTTATACACCGCTTCCCACATTCGGATTGCTTGCACGGTGGGCGCGACATCGTGAACACGTACAATTCTAGCGCCATTTTGCGCTGCAATTAATGCCAGCGCCACACTTGCGTGCAGACGCTGCTCAACGGTCAATCCCAGTGCCATGCCGATCATGGATTTTCTTGATAGACCCGCGAGTATGGGAACACCCAGATCACGAAATCTTTTCATTTCACGCAACAAGGTCTTGTTGTGCTCCAGCGATTTTCCAAAACCAAAGCCTGGATCAATCAGCAATCTTTCCTTTTCGATCCCGGCCGATACAGCTGCTTCGATACGTTCGGCCAGAAAGTCATGCACATCTGTCACCACATTATCGTACACAGGATTTTCCTGCATGGTGCGCGGCTCACCTTTCATATGCACTAGACAAACTGCCGACTTAGCCTCACTGGCTGCGGCCAATGCGCCGTCCGCACGTAATGCATTCACATCATTGATGAGGTCCGCACCGGCATTCGCTGCTTCCCGCATGACTTCCGGTTTGGACGTGTCGATCGATACAACAACATCAACTTTTTTTCGTATTGCTTCAATCACCGGCAACACGCGATCCATCTCTTCTTGAACCGAAACTGCCTGCGCGCCAGGGCGAGTGGATTCCCCACCAATATCAACAATCGCGGCGCCATGCTCCACCATCTCCATTGCGTGCAGCACGGCTTTTTCGGGAGCAATAAAAACACCCCCGTCCGAGAAGGAGTCGGGGGTGACATTAAGGATACCCATCACAGCGACACGGTCGAGGTCGACAATGCGACCATCGCATTCGAGCGCTGTCATGCGATCAATGTTCTCCGGCGGGAGTATCCAGGTTTGGGTCAGACTGAGGCTTCGGTTCTTCTGGTTTGGCACCAGAGTCTCCCGAATCACCGTTTTGGCTTTGCGGTGGTGTCGGCTTCTTGCCCGCCATGATTTCGTCAATTTGATCAGAGTCGATGGTTTCCCATTCGAGCAAGGCCTGGGTCATGATCTCGATCTTGTCGCGATTGTCTTCAATAATTTTACGCGCGCGATCGTATTGCTCATCGATGATGCGACGAATCTCATCATCAACCTGCTGGGCAGTTTTATCGCTCAGGTTCTGATGAGTGGTGACGTCACGACCAAGAAAGACTTCCTGCTGATTATCACCATAGACACGTGCACCCATGGTGTCGCTCATACCCCAGCGCATCACCATGTTCTTGGCAAGGTCGGTAGCACGCTCGAAATCATTGGAAGCACCGGTGGTCATTTGATTCATGAAGACTTCTTCGGCGATACGACCACCCATTAGCACAGCGACCGACGACAACAATGTATCGCGATTGTGGCTATAGCGATCCTCTTCTGGCAGCTGCATGGTCACACCGAGTGCGCGACCACGAGGAATAATCGTTACCTTGTGGACCGGATCGGTGTGCGGCAGGAGCTTGGCGACCACGGCATGACCGGATTCATGATAAGCCGTATTACGTCGCTCTTCTTCAGGCATCACGATCGAGCGGCGCTCAGCACCCATGATGACCTTGTCTTTGGCTTTCTCGAAGTCTTCCATATCCACCAAGCGCTTACTGGCGCGCGCGGCAAACAGTGCGGCTTCATTCACCAGGTTGGCGAGGTCCGCGCCGGAGAAACCAGGAGTGCCGCGTGCAATAATGGATGCAACGACATCATCCGCGATCGGCACTTTACGCATGTGGACTTTAAGGATCATTTCGCGACCACGGATATCAGGTAAGGGTACATACACCTGACGGTCGAAACGGCCGGGGCGGAGTAATGCGGGATCAAGAACGTCCGGACGGTTGGTCGCTGCAATGACGATGACACCTTCCGTGCCTTCGAAGCCATCCATTTCCACCAGCAACTGATTCAAGGTCTGCTCGCGTTCATCATGGCCACCACCCAGGCCGGCGCCACGTTGACGGCCGACAGCATCAATCTCATCAATAAAGATAATGCAGGGTGCAGTTTTCTTTGCCTGTTCAAACATGTCACGCACACGGGAGGCGCCAACACCGACGAACATTTCCACGAAGTCAGAACCCGAAATGGTAAAGAACGGTACCTTGGCCTCACCGGCAATGGCCTTGGCCAACAACGTCTTACCGGTACCGGGATTGCCGGTCATCAGCACGCCTTTAGGAATATGGCCGCCGAGCTTCTGGAACTTGGATGGGTCTCTCAGAAAATCGACCAGCTCTCCCACCTCTTCCTTCGCTTCTTCCACCCCAGCAACGTCTTCAAAGGTAATCTTGTTCTGGTCTTCGGTGAGCATGCGTGCCTTGGACTTGCCGAAACTCATGGCTCCGCGACCACCGCCGCCGCCCTGCATCTGGCGCATAAAGTAGATCCACAGACCGAAGATCAGCAGCAACGGGAACCAATTAATAAGTATGGAAAGCAGTAATGACGGACCTTCCTCTTCCTTGGCGGTAATCGAGACGCCATGACGCAATAGATCGTCTACCAGGCCGGGGTCGCCTGGCGAATAGGTACGGAAGTCCTTGCCACTTTTGTAGAAGCCCTTGATGTTCCGGCCTTCGATCGTGACTCGCTCGACTTCACCGTCGTTAACATTTTGTACAAACTGGGAGTATTCGATGGGCTGGACTGTTGTCTGCCGTTGATTGAAATTATTAAACACCGACATCAGGACGACGGCGACCACCAGCCACAGCAGTAAATTTTTGGTTAGATTATTCAACTTCTACCTCTTCCGATTTGGATGCGCCGAGTGCGCTCAACCAACATAATTCAAAATCATTGTCCTATGACTATAGCAGTCTGACAACAGCCTACCCGGCGCCCATAAACCCTTGAGCTAATAGGTAGATTTCCCGACTACGCGCCCGCGATGCTTTTGGCTTACGCGTGCGCACAGACTTGAAACGCTGCTGCATAGCCTTTTGAAACTCTGGAAATCCCCGCCCCTGGAATATTTTCACCAGCAGGGTGCCGCCCGGTCGCAAAATCTGATCCGCCAAATCCAGCGCCAACTCCACCAAATGCATTGCCCGCGCCTGATCTGACACTGCTATACCACTGATATTGGGGGCCATATCTGACAATACAAGATCGACAGGCTTGCCCCCGAGGATCTCGAGAAGCCGATCCAGTGGCTCCTGCTCGGTGAAATCCCCTTGAATGAATTCGACACCCTCGATCGGTTCCATCGGCAGGATATCCAGCGCAATTACCCGGCCCCGATCTCCCACCCGGGTAACAGCATATTCACACCAGCTGCCGGGCGCAGCACCCAAATCCACGACAACCATACCTGGCTTGAGCAGGTGATCTCGCTCGTCGATTTCCTGCAATTTATAAATCGCCCGGGCGCGATATCCCTCTTTCTGCGCCCGTCGGACAAACTCATCCTGCACGTGTTCGCGTAGCCAGGGATTCGACGGGGAACTGGCAGCTTGCTTACCAGGCTTCTTTTTTCGACTCATAGATAAAATGGCGTTGGTCAAGGAAAGTAGCTTCACATACTATCCGGAAGATACAAAATGCGTATAATCGCGCGCTTCCCGCAACCAGGCTGATACCAATGTCGCTATCCGGAAAACAACGCCAGTACTTACGTGGCCTGGCCCATCACCGCAAACCTATTGTCACACTCGGCGACGCCGGTGTAACACCGGCGGTGCTCGCAGAGATTGAGCAGGCACTGGACCATCACGAGCTGGTGAAAATGAAGCTTCGGGTAGGTGACCGGGATGCCAGACGTACGGCGCTATCGGATATTTGTGAGAAAACCGGAGCCGAAGCCGTGCAAGAGATTGGTCAAATGGCGGTCATTTTTCGCCCAGCCAAAGAATCAAAAATCAGCTTACCTTCCTGACTGAATTACTGGCCGAAGCACACCAAACCAGGCGAGCACCAATCCCAGTATACTGACCATCACAAACAGCGTGGTGGAAATCCCGTGCAGGAGCTGGAATTGTTCGTGCATATCAGGGCTCATAAGTTTTGCCGCCAGACGCGCCTGTTTTATTTCCTGCATCAAGGGCGTTACCACAAACTGACCGACCGCGATCAATACAAGCATGGATGCAACGATCCATGTTCGCCATTGTCGTATCGACTGCCGGCCTCTGAACTTAAAACTCAAAGCCAGCAACAGTAGGCCGCAGATCAGGCCAACGTAGTTAATTGTTGAAAACAATTGGCCAGCTATGTTCCCCGCAGTCGGGCGACTGTCCAACATGGCAAACAGTGTGGGTGCAACCAGGAAACCGACAGCCCACATACCGCCAACCCAAATGGTTAACAATATGCGTTCAATCGAAAGCGCATGATTCATAATTAGTTCGGGAAATGAAAAATTACGGCAGGGAGACTGGCCGTTTCAGGAAATCAAAGATACTTGATAGACAGGATTTCGTAATTGCGCACGCCGTCGGGTACCTGCACCTCAACCTCATCACCCTCTTCCTTGCCAATCAGTGCTCGCGCAATAGGAGAGTTGATAGAAATCTTGTTGGCCTCTATATCCGCCTCATCGTCGCCGACGATCTGATAGGTCACTTCGGCGTCGCTGGTTTCATCAAAAAGCTCAACGGTGGCGCCGAAGACAACACGACCCTCCGCTTTTACCGTCTTGGGATCGATTACCTGGGCATTAGATAACTTGCCTTCAATCTCGGCGATACGCCCTTCCATAAAACTTTGTTGTTCCTTGGCGGCATGGTATTCGGCATTCTCCGAAAGATCACCGTGCGCACGCGCTTCGGAAATGGCGGCAATAATGCGTGGGCGTTCCACCGTCTTCAGGCGCTGCAATTCCTCTTCAAGTGCCTTGGCACCTTCGACTGTCATCGGGACCTTGTTCATTGACCAATCTCCTTATGCAGTTCTTGCAGACGGTTGACACTAAAGTCACTTGACTGGCGATGGCCTTCACACGCTGCCCGCGCTGCGGCAACCGTCGTGTAGTTGGTCACGTGATGCAGCAAGGCTTCACGACGAATGACATAGGAATCCTCACGACTCTTTTTATCCGAGTGTGTGTTAATAATGATATCGATTTCGTCGTTTACAATCATATCCACAATATGCGGACGCCCTTCCGAGATTTTATTTACCCTGCGTGCCGGGATACCTGCTTTCTCAATTGCTTCACCGGTTCCACGTGTCGCCAATAGCTCGAATCCGTTTTCACTAAAGTAACGCGCTACATCGATTATCGACTTCTGGTCTTCGTCACGAACACTGATAAAAATGCGACCCCCGGCCGGAATCTCATTCCCTGCCGCAAGTTGTGATTTCGAGAACGCTTCACCAAAGGTTGCGCCCACACCCATAACTTCACCAGTGGAGCGCATTTCCGGACCCAGCAACGTATCAACGTCCGAGAACTTGATGAAAGGAAACACAGCTTCCTTTACAGAATAATAGTCCGGGATAATTTCTTTTACCACGCCCTGTTCTTTTAGCGTTATTCCAGCCATACAACGTGCGGCAATTTTCGCTAGTGGACGGCCGGTGGCTTTAGAGACATAGGGCACAGTCCGGGATGCACGTGGATTCACTTCCAATACATAAATTTCGCTGTCTTTCACCGCAAACTGGATATTCATCAGCCCCACTACCTTGAGCGCCTTTGCCAGTTCCACAGCCTGGGTGCGTAATTCCTTCTGAACCTTTTTCGACAGACTGAACGGTGGCAGAGAACAGGCCGAGTCACCCGAATGCACACCGGCCTCCTCAATATGTTCCATGATACCGCCGATAACCACATCCTTGCCGTCACTGATTGCATCCACATCAACTTCGGTAGCTTCGGTAAGGTAACGATCCAGAAGCACCGGCGAATCTTCCGACACACGTACTGCGACGCGCATGTAGGTTTCCAGATCTTCTTTACTGTGCACGATCTCCATGGCGCGACCGCCCAACACATAAGACGGGCGTACGACCAAGGGGTAGCCAATCTTTTCTGCTTTTCTGATCGCTTCCTTGGTATCACGTGCAATCGCATTGGGCGGCTGCAACAGTTTTCGACGTTTTAGCAAGCGTTGGAAACGTTCGCGGTCTTCCGCCAGATCAATGGAATCCGGTGAGGTACCAATTATTGGGACGCTAGCAGCCTCCAATCCACGGGCCAGTTTCAGCGGTGTTTGACCGCCATACTGGACAATAACCCCGGTCGGATCTTCCTTTTGTACGATTTCAAGCACATCTTCCAGAGTCAGCGGTTCGAAGTACAAGCGATCGGATGTATCGTAATCCGTTGATACCGTCTCCGGGTTGCAGTTAATCATAATGGTTTGATAACCATCATCACGCATGGCGAATGCTGCGTGCACGCAGCAATAATCGAACTCGATGCCCTGACCAATGCGGTTAGGACCACCGCCAAGCACAACTATTTTTTCGCGATCATCCGGTTGTGCTTCGCACTCTTCCTCATAGGTGGAGTACATATAAGCCGTACTGGTAGCAAACTCGGCTGCACAGGAGTCGACACGCTTGAATACCGGGCGCACCTTTTTCTCGTGGCGCAGTTTACGGACCTTGTCTTCCGTGGTCTGCAGTAACTGTGCGAGGCGACGATCGGAAAAACCTTTTCGTTTCCATCCAAGCATCCGCTTGGCGCTGATATTTTTACCGGCACTCTTGGCAATCTCTTTCTCTGTTTCGATCAGATCGAACAGCCACTCCAGGAACCAGGGATCAATCTTTGTCAGGTCGAACAATTCGTCCAGCGACATACCCATGCGAATTGCATCGCCGATGTACCAGAGCCGCTCCGCGTTAGGCACCTTGAGGCGACTGATGAGTTCCGGTCTGATTTCTTCGAAATCAGCTTCTTCGGGAAACATTGGTTCAAGACCATAGGATCCGATCTCGAGACTACGAATTGCTTTTTGCAGAGACTCCTGAAAAGTGCGACCGATAGCCATGGCCTCGCCCACTGACTTCATTTGCGTGGTCAGCGTCGCATCTGCCTTGGGAAATTTCTCAAATGTAAAACGCGGGAATTTTGTGACGACGTAATCGATACTGGGCTCGAATGACGCGGGTGTCAGACCACCGGTAATATCATTCTTCAGTTCGTCGAGCGTATAACCCACGGCCAGCTTGGCTGCGACCTTGGCAATTGGGAAGCCCGTTGCCTTGGAGGCCAGAGCAGAAGAACGTGACACGCGCGGATTCATCTCGATGATGACTATGCGGCCGTTTTCCGGGTTGACCGCAAACTGTACGTTGGAGCCCCCGGTATCGACACCAATCTCGCGCAACACCGCAATAGAGGCATCACGCATTAACTGGTATTCCTTGTCGGTCAGTGTCTGCGCCGGCGCTACGGTAATCGAGTCACCCGTGTGCACACCCATGGGATCGAAGTTCTCGATCGAACAAACAATAATGCAGTTGTCTTTATTGTCGCGCACCACCTCCATCTCGTACTCTTTCCAACCGAGAATGGATTCTTCGATCAATAATTCATTGGTCGGTGAGGCATCGAGACCGCGTTTACAGATTTCCAGAAACTCTTCGCGGTTATAGGCAACACCGCCGCCACTACCGCCAAGGGTAAAAGAAGGGCGAATGATGGCCGGGAATCCCACCATGGCCTGTACTTGCTGTGCTTCTTCAATACTGTGCGCTATCGCGCCACGAGCACATTCAAGACCAATGCCCTCCATTGCCACTTTAAATTTTTCACGATCTTCGGCCTTGTCGATGGCTTCCTTGGTAGCGCCAATCATCTCAACGTCGAATTCTTTCAGTATTCCTTCGCGCTCCAGATCCAGTGCGCAGTTTAGTCCGGTCTGGCCACCCATGGTTGGCAATACCGCGTCCGGCCTTTCTTTTTCAATAATACGCGCGACGTTCTTCCAGTGAATCGGCTCGATGTAGGTAGCATCGGCCGTCTCCGGATCGGTCATGATCGTTGCCGGATTGGAATTGATCAGGATGACACGGTAGCCCTCTTCCTTCAGCGCCTTACAGGCCTGGGCGCCCGAGTAATCAAACTCACAACCCTGACCAATGACAATCGGACCGGCGCCAATAATAAGTATGCTGTTGATGTCAGTACGCTTTGACATAACTATCCCTTGGCGGCCTCCATCATGGAGACAAACTGATCGAACAAGGGCGCCACGTCATGGGGCCCCGGGCTTGCCTCGGGATGACCCTGAAACGAAAACGCGGGCTTGTCAGTGAGCTTGATGCCCTGAACGCTGTTATCAAACAGGGAACGATGCGTCACCGTAATGTTCGAGGGCAACGCATCATCATCGAGTGCAAAGCCATGATTCTGACTGGTAATCATCACGCGACCTGATTCTAGGTCCTGCACCGGATGATTGGCGCCATGATGCCCAAACTTCATTTTCATAGTACGGGCACCGGAAGCGAGACCTAATAGCTGATGGCCGAGACAAATACCGAACACCGGCAATCCTTTTTCCAGAATCTTTTCGATCGATTCGATTGCGTAATCACATGGTTCGGGATCGCCCGGACCATTGGAAAGAAAGACGCCATCAGGGTTCATCGCGAGCACTTCTTCTGCAGGTGTTCTTGCTGGCACGACAGTGATGTCGCAGCCACGGCTGGCTAACATGCGTAAAATATTGCGCTTCACGCCAAAGTCGTAGGCGATTACTTTGTACTTCTCCACCCCTACATTCTTGTAACCAATCCCCAGTTGCCACTCGCCCTCATCCCAGTGATAGGACTTACGTGTCGTGACAGACTTGGCAAGATCCAGACCCTTCAGGCCAGCAAATTCCTTTGCAGCCTTCAGCGCTGCATTGCGATCCAGTTTGCCGCCTTTGTCGACAGCCATGATGCAACCACTCTGGGCACCCTTTTCCCGGAGAATGCGAGTCAGTCGGCGGGTATCGATACCGGCGATACCAACCACCTTTTGTTTCTTAAGAAACGTGCGCAGATCGTTATCGGAACGCCAGTTGCTCAGACGCGGAGGCAGGTCGCGGATCACCAATCCCGTCGCATAGGTACGCGCCGACTCCATGTCTTCTTCAGTGGTGCCGGTATTACCGATATGGGGATACGTTAGCGTGACAATCTGGCGCGCATAGGAAGGATCAGTCAGGATTTCCTGGTAACCCGTCATAGCGGTATTAAATACCACCTCGCCTACTGCCTGCCCGGAAATACCAATCGACTCCCCTTTAAACAGGGACCCGTCTTCAAGTACAAGCAGAGCGGATTCCGCCAATGATGCCTCGCTGGAGCCAGAAACTATAGAATTTGGGCATAAAAAGGCGGGAGTGCTTGGCGCGACTCCCGCTTTTTTTGTCCGTTACCGGGGAGAAAATTCGCCCCTCAGATTGGAGGCGAATTTTACGTTACAGGCTTGTTAAAATCAACGTAGACCTAGCACGTCCTGCATATCATAGAGGCCCGCATCATGGTCGCTCAACCAGCGTGCCGCACGCATTGCGCCCATCGCAAATGTCATTCGACTCGATGCCTTATGGGTTATTTCGACCCGCTCCCCCTCGCTGGCAAACATCACTGTGTGATCGCCAACAATATCGCCTGCACGGATAGTAGAGAACCCAATCGTATTTTGGTCGCGTTCGCCGGTAATGCCTTCACGGCCATAGATCGCACATTCATCCAGATTACGACCCAGGGCATTGGCCACAACCTCTCCCATGCG
>CAJICK010000054.1_pt1 | contig 16426 bp, 20 predicted proteins | sample 9199621 | NCBI WGS metagenome assembly CAJICK01 (sample SAMEA7708342, study PRJEB35096) | sediment metagenome | biome: marine neritic benthic zone biome [ENVO:01000025]; feature: sediment [ENVO:00002007]; material: shallow marine sediment [ENVO:03000034] sea grass bed [ENVO_01000059] ... | reverse complement strand
TACGGATTGTAACGAATGATCCGCTCGCCCTTTTGCACGCGGTACATCCCTGCCGCTTTTCCTTTCAGATCAAATCGTACCGTCACCTGACTGAAGTCCGCATTGAACAACTCTTGCGCCTGCTCAACATAATCGGCCGTGGCCTCAACCACCAACTTTTGTTTACCAATACCAATCGGTTCGATCAATGCCATCAGGCCTCAAGCGCTTCCCAACGTTGATAACAGGATTCCAGATCTTCGCTCACAGTATCCAGGCGCGCCAGAGTCTCGGTGATTCTCGTTTCTTCCTGTTGATAGAAATCTGCTCCACTAACGACCGCCTGAAGCTGAGACTGCTCTGATTCAAGTGACTCAATCTTTGCCGGCAGTGCCTCCAATTCACGCTGCTCATTATAGGAAAGCTTGCGTGGCCTATCGGTATCTTTTGCCTTGTGCTCAACGGCAGTCGTCTTAACGGGCTTGCCCTTATTTTTAGTCTTGTCTGCCGATTTGGTTCTTGGTTGTTCTTGCACATGATGCAGCCAATCACTATAACCGCCAACGTACTCACCGATAACGCCCTCGCCCTCGAATACCAGCGTGCTGGTCACCACATTGTCGAGAAAAGCTCGATCATGGCTAACAAGTATCAAGGTGCCATCGTAGTTCATCAGTAATTCTTCAAGCAGCTCAAGCGTTTCCACATCGAGATCATTGGTCGGCTCATCAAGCACGAGCAAATTGGCGGGCTGGGCAAAAATGCGAGCCAGCAATAGGCGATTGCGTTCACCACCGGATAAGCTACTGACCGGAGATTTCAGTCGCTCGGGTGGAAACAGAAAGTCGCGTAAGTAACCTGAAACATGGCGATTGCGTCCGTTGATATTAACGGTCTGACCGCCACCGGTGAGGTTATCCATCACCGATTTTTCCGGATTGAGCTGTTCCCTTTGTTGGTCGAAGTAAGCGGTTTGTATACGCGTCCCTCGCCGAATACGCCCACTGCTGGGTTTCAATTCATCCAACAACAACCGGATTAAAGTTGATTTCCCGGCTCCGTTAGGCCCAACAATACCAATCCGATCACCGCGCATAATCGTTGTCGAGAAGTTCTTGATGACGTCGGTATCTCCGAAACTGATATCGACATCTTTGGCCTCGAATACCATCTGGCCGGAGTCATCGCTTTCCTGCAATTTCATCTTGGCTGTGCCAATGCGATCACGTCTCATGCGACGCTGTTCGCGTAATTCCTTTAAGGCACGCACACGTCCTTCATTCCGTGTCCGTCTTGCCTTGATGCCCTGTCGGATCCATGCTTCTTCCCGAGAAAGTTTTTTATCAAACTGCGCGTTGTGACGCGCCTCCACTTCCAATTGCGCCGCTTTACGCCGCAAATAGTCGTCATAGGTGCCGGGCCAGGATGTTAGCTGGCCTCGATCAAGCTCTATAATGCGAGTTGCCAGGCGACGCAAGAACGCTCGATCGTGACTGATAAACATCAGCGCACCAGGATAGTCATACATAAAATCTTCCAGCCAGGTAATGGCTTCGATATCCAGGTGGTTGGTTGGCTCGTCTAGCAACAGAATATCTGGATCACTTACCAATGCCCGCGCAAGCATGGTTCGTCGGCGCCATCCGCCGGACAGGGAGTGCATAACATCCGAACCAGTAAGACCCAGTCGCGAAAGAACTGTCTCGATACGTTGTTCGAGCTGCCAGCCGTTGGCGACTTCGATTTCATGCTGCAGTTCCGCCAATCTCTGCGTGTTGGCGTCAGACTGGTCTTGTGCCAGAGCGTCTACCGCATGATGGTAGTCGGCCAGCAACTTACCCAGTTCGGGTAATCCGCTGGCAACGATGTCAAAAACAGTTTCATCGTTATCTTCTGAAACTTCCTGCGCCAGGTGAGCAATTCGCATACCTGGCCGCAGCCATACCTCACCGTCGTCCGGCTTGATCTCACCATTGATCACACGCATGAGCGAAGACTTGCCTTCGCCATTACGACCGACGAGACAGATTCGTTCACCCTTATGGATCTCGAAATCGACTTCATCAAGTAGCGCGTGATGACCAAACGCCAGTGAGATTTTATCCAGACGTAAAAGAGGCACTAGTTCAGGGTTCTCTAACTGCTTTGCTTGAAACTTAACACTGGCACGGCGGCCAGAGCATTACTGATTTTACTGACAACTTCACTTAACGCTTCATCACCATAGTTCTTTGGAGGAATTTTACCCCATACAGGCGCTGGCCAGGCGGGATCGGTTTCGTAACGAACGATATGATGAATATGGAGTTGTGGAACTACATTTCCAAGCGCAGCAATATTGAGCTTGTCTGCCGAAAACTCCCGGCTCAGTATCTCTCCAAACAGGGATGACTCTTGCATTAATTGCTGCTGATCCGCTTCGGAAAGCTGAAATATTTCTGTGACGTCATCCCGATCAGGCACCAGGATAAACCAGGGGTAGTTGGCATCGCGAAGCAGCAGTACATGGCAGAGTTCAAAACGGCCAAGAATATGACAATCTTTGGCGAGTTGATGATGAAGCGATGTCATCTATTTGTGCCCTCCACCATTTCCAGCAAGGTATTGACTGTTTTCCAGTTCCGCGTAGTCGCTGCGACCGATAGTATCTTTTCAAAGAAATTATTGGTTAGTTTCGATTTTCCGTAACCGTTCGGACAATAAAGATAAACCTCCCTGCCTACCACTGATAGTTCCTCGCCTCCTACTGCCGGGGCGTCAAGTTTCTTTGTTGCTGATGCAGCTGGCCTATCAGACAGGAAAGTAACGTGAAGTTTACTGATGTCTTTATCTCCCGCACGTAGAAGCGGATTGTCTTTCACGATCTTTTGAAGGTCTGAGCCTTTCCGAATGACTACAGGCACATCAAATCCGTATTCATTCTTGATTGCATTTGCGACTGATCGAGCAGCACTTTTCTCGTCAGTTTCTTTGCTGTCAAAAACCACATTGCCACTCTGAATATATGTTTGCACACTGAGAAATCCCAAAGACTCATACAGCGCCCGGAGATCAGCCATTTTGATCTTCTTTTGCCCGCTCACATTGATTCCGCGGAGCATGGAGATATAGGTATGCATAAAGCTCGGTCGTTAGCTTCTATTTTGTGGCCGGATAGCCCACGGTCTGCGCACCAACTATATAATGGTCAGGGCTGAGCTTCATGGCTTTGGCCAGCGCGTCCTTGTCGATCCACCCGCGGAACACCGTTGCAAGCCCGGTCTCTGCACAATAGAGATAAACGTTTTGTGCGATCGCACCCACGGCCACGGCACCCACCTCCCTCGCACGCTCACCCGAGTTGGGCGTTCGCGAATAGTCCAATACATAAACAAGATTTAATGGTGCCTTGGCCGGGAATGCCTGTTTGCCCGTCACCGCACGAAGATCCTTGCCAGTAATCTTGATCAGACTATGTTTCTTGGCATCGTAAAAATACGTACCATCCTTCATGACCGCATAGACATCCACTTCTTGTTCGTTGTGCGATGACGGAGCGGTCCGTTTTCCTGATTCGGGTCGGTTGATTCCATACGCCGCCCATAATATTTCTGAAAGGGCCTGAGACGGTAATTCCTTTTGGGTGAAATCCCGTTGCGAACGTCGCGCCTGAATCATTTGCAACAAGGAGGACTTGTCGATTCGCGGAGTCGGCATACCAATCGTCTCACCAGCAAATGATGTTGCTATCAAATGGCTACACGCCACCAAGGCAAGAAATCGTCTCATTATCCGTAATACACCTTTAGTAGTGTGGTGGTGGCGGTTCATCGTCAGCCGGTCCGGCCACTCCGACAGAAACATCCCGGAGTTTTTCGGTGATTGATACCAGCTGCTCCTGAAGCTGCTCGATAATTCGCTGCTGTTCCAGGCTGACTTTGGTCAGACCATCCAGCGCGGCCTCCTGATAAGTCAGGCGCGTTTCCAGATCGGTGATTCGTGATTCTGTCGTCATTGCCCCGGTTCCGTCATATATTGCTGATTTTGAATGCTATCATTCAAGGTAACTAATAATAACGCCGGGTGGCTACCTCTGTCCCGACCGGCGCATAGGAAAATAATAAAGGATTCCGATCCATGACCCTCGGTGAATTTGTCTCTACCACTATTGTCGCAGTCATTCTGCTCTGGGGCATCGTAATATTTAATCTTCTGGTGAGAGACAAAAACCGGGTCCTCGCTGCCTGGAGTGACATCGACGTGCAACTGAAACGACGCCACGACCTGATTCCAAAATTGGTGGATGCAGTCAGACAGTACGCCGCTTTTGAAAAGGCTACACTGGAAGGTGTGACTGCCCTACGCACCCGCGCCGAACAGATTCAGGATGTGCGTGAATTGGGCAAAGTCGAATCAGAAATTTCCAGCGATGTTCGTAAATTGATTGCCGTGGCCGAACAATATCCGGACCTAAAAGCCAATCTGAGTTTCCTCGACCTGCAACGAAATATCACTGATGCCGAGAATCATATCCAGATGGCACGGCGCTACTACAACGGATCGGTGCGCAACCTCAATACTCGCATCGACTCCTTCCCCGATATGATCATTGCACGGCTGTTCGCGTTTAAACATCGTGAGCTGTTCGAAATGGAAGAAGGTTAATACCAGGGAGCTGACTCTGCCATGCATCGACTAATCATTTTTCTGCTTTCGCTAAATCTGTTAGTGATCTCAACTAATGCGATAGCGTTTGAGCGCATCCTGGATTTTCACAGCTATATTGCAGTGTATAAAGACGGCAGCATGATCGTGCGCGAGATCATCACAGTGCAGGCGGAGGGTCGCAAGATCCGACGCGGTATTTATCGCGATTTTCCCACGACTTACGAAGACCAGCTTGGGAATCAGTATAAAGTAAAGTTTCAGGTCCTAGGTGTGGAGCGCAATGGCCAACGCGAGGATTATCACACCGAGCCACAAAGCAACGGTGTTCGTGTTTACTTTGGACACAAAAACCGGTTTCTTCGCCACGGCAAACACGAATACGAATTGACCTATCGCACCAACCGCCAGCTCGGATTCTTTGAAAACCACGACGAACTGTTCTGGAACGTAACTGGTACCGGCTGGGACTTTGCCATTGAATCTGCGAGTGCCACAGTGCGTCTACCGGAGACAGTGCCATTCTCTTCGATTCGGGTTGAAGCTTATACCGGCCCACAGGGTAGCAAGGGACAGGATTACGAGGCTGCGGTCGAAAATGGCCGCGCTGAATTTGATACGACACGCATACTGAATCCGAGGGAAGGTTTAACCATTGTCACCATGTGGCCCAAAGGACACGTGGTCGAACCCACCATGGAAGATGAGTTGCGCTACGTGCTGAGAGACAATCGTCATATCGCGATTATTCTTGTCGGCCTTGTGCTAGTACTAATTTACTACCTGTTTGTCTGGTCAAAAGTGGGTCGAGATCAACCAGGGGGCGTTATCGTACCGCTTTACTTCCCACCCAAGGGATACTCACCCGCATCCATGCGATTCGTTAGGCGACGTGGATATGATCATAAGACCTTCGCCGCCGCTTTGGTAAATCTGGCCGTCAAAGGTGCAATCACCATAGACGAGTCAGGCGATACTTTTACAGTAAGACGCAATGAAAATGCACCGGACGTGCAAAAAGCGCCTGGCGAAAACGCTCTACTGAAGAAACTGCTTGGTAGTGGCAGGAAGATTGATCTGGAACAGGCCAATCACTCGACTATCTCGAAGGCCATTGATGCCCACAAGAACTCCTTAAAGCGTGACTATGAGCGCATCTACTTTATGAAAAACAGCGGCTGGATAGTGCCAGGTGCATTGCTATCTATCCTGGTCTACGCACTTGGTCTGTTCAACAGTCCCGGCAAGGAAACGGCGCCGGCGCTATTTCTCACATTGTGGTTATCGGTCTGGTCAGTGGTTGTGTACTTCCTGGTAGTGCGGGCTGTTAAAGCTTTTCGTGGTGCAAAAGGTATTAAGGGCGCCGGCCGATTTCTACATGCACTGATGTTCGCTGGAGTATTCGGCTTTTTTGAAATTATGGCAATCTGGATGTTCACCCAGTTTGCATCCTTATCAATTGTGCTCTTGTTGTTGGCTATCGTTGGCATCAATGTGGTTTTTTATCACTTGTTACACGCCGATACCCGGGCCGGACGGCGCCTGTTAGACAAGGTCGAAGGGTTTCGTGAGTACCTCGAAGTAGCAGAAGGTGACGAAATCAAATTTAAAGGCGCACCAACGAAAACCACCGACCTTTTTGAAATGTATTTACCCTACGCCCTGGCGCTGGATGTGGAACAACAGTGGGGTGAGCGCTTTGCCAGCGTCTTCGCCAAACTGGAACGTGAAGGAAAGGAGTATCAGCCCGGTTGGTACCATGGTCGTCATTGGCACCATCATCATGTCGGCACATTCACCAACACCATCGGAAGTTCTCTGGGATCAGCGATCTCATCCTCTTCCACCGCACCGGGATCTTCTTCCGGCGGAGGTGGCGGTGGATTCTCTGGCGGCGGAGGTGGCGGCGGAGGTGGCGGTGGCTGGTAGACTGGCCGCGAGTACTTAGCTGCCTACTGGTCCCCTAGACATCATCCGTATCCATTTGCCCGCTAAGGCGACGGCGCACATGGGACCAGGAAATGCCGGTGCTCAACACCATGGCAATCATGACCTGGATGATATAGGTGATAACACGAAGGTTATCGACCTTTATCAAACCAACATCTACGATCAGCCAAATGAGCGTGCCGAAAAAGGCGGTTGCCAGAATGAGTCCGACAGGACCCAATGAGCGCAATGCCGCACGAATATAGATTACCCAGCCCACAACCAGAACAATCCCGGCAAACGCCTTTATTGCCGATATGGAAGGAAAGTCATCCTTTACCCAATGGAAATAGGAATAGCCTTCGTAGTTATAGGTAGCGAAAACCAGTACCAACCCGGCTGCAAATCGAATTAAAAAACCCTGCCAACCAATATCAATTGCACGCGCCATTTTCTACTCCTGATACTCTTGTGTGTTCTGGTTAGATCAGACGGGAGTATTCTCGCATTACTGATGATCAATGGGAATCCGGTATCCGGTAGGGCTCCAGCGTCAAAGTGCTCACCCGTTTGTTCGAAAGTTCGATTTCGCCACGATAACGCACACTACCGTCGCTACTGAATTCAAACAGGTATTTCCGATACAGAGCAATCCCGCTTCGCGGATCGCGGCGCAATCCCAATTTCTTTAGAACCACGCTGTCGTCAAGGAAGTTGACCCCCTCGGCATTACAGCGTTCTTTACCGGCCTTGCGCGCCAACTCCTTCGCACGCATTGCGTCCAACCAATAGAGAAATCCCAGAACCGCAACAAGCACCATGAAGAACTCGACCGGAGACATCAGCAGTGGCAAGCCTAACGAGGCTTATTCCAGACCCTGACTGCGCAGGTAGTCTTCATAATTACCGCCAAAATCGGTAATTCCATCCGACTTCATTTCGATAATGCGCGTAGCCAGTGAGGAGACGAACTCCCGATCATGACTGACGAAAAACAAGGTGCCGGGATAATTCTCAAGCGCCAGGTTTAACGACTCGATGGACTCCATATCCAGGTGATTGGTAGGTTCGTCCATCACCAGAATATTTGGTTGCTGTAGCATAAGCTTGCCAAATAGCATGCGCCCTTCTTCACCACCGGAAATGACCTTGACGGACTTTTTGATATCTTCCTGGGAGAACAAAAGACGACCCAAGGTACCGCGGATGGCCTGCTCATCATGATCTTGTTGACGCCACTGTTCCATCCAATCCATAAGCGACATGTCTTTCTCGAATTCCGACGCATGGTCCTGCGCGAAGTAGCCGATGTTGGCATTCTCCGACCACCTGATGGTTCCGCTGTCAGGCTCTAGATCATTCACCAGCGTGCGCAATAATGTTGTCTTGCCGATACCATTTGGCCCGATGATAGCGATACGCTCACCGACCTCGACGGTCAAACCGAGGTCTTTGAACAAAGGTTCCTCATAGCCTTTACTCAGATTCTCCGTCTCAAGTGCAAGTCGATGTAATTTCTTCCCCTGCTCAAAGCGAATGAACGGATTCTGACGGCTAGAAGGTTTTACCTCCTCCAATTTGATTTTTTCGATCTGCCGAGCGCGCGATGTGGCCTGTCGTGCTTTGGATGCATTGGCCGAAAATCGGCTGACGAAGGTCTGTAACTCGGCGATCTGCGCTTTTTTCTTGGCGTTATCGGCAAGCATGCGCTCGCGCACCTGGGTGGCGGCAGTCATATACTCGTCATAGTTGCCCGGATACATTCTAAGCTCACCGTAATCCAGGTCAGCCATGTGGGTGCAGACGCTGTTCAGGAAGTGGCGGTCATGAGAAATAATGATCATGGTGCTATTACGTTCGTTGAGCACACCCTCCAACCAGCGAATCGTATTGATATCAAGGTTATTGGTGGGCTCGTCCAGCAACATAATATCGGGATCGGCAAACAAGGCTTGTGCCAGTAAAACGCGCAGCTTCCAGCCCGGCGCCACTTCACTCATTGGGCCATTGTGTTGCTCGATGGGAATTTCCAGACCGAGTAGTAATTCACCGGCGCGCGCCTCTGCCGTATAGCCATCAAGCTCGCCAAATTTGACCTCGAGGTCGGCGACTTTCATGCCGTCTTCCTCGCTCATCTCTGGAAGCGAATAGATGCGGTCGCGTTCGGCCTTAACTTCCCACAACTCGGCGTGGCCCATGATCACGGTATCGATCACCGTGTATTCTTCAAAGGCAAACTGATCCTGGCGAAGTTTGCCGACACGTTCACCAGGTTCATAGGTGACAGTACCTGAACTCGGCTCCAAATCGCCGCCAAGAATTTTCATGAACGTCGATTTGCCGCAACCGTTGGCCCCGATGAGGCCGTAGCGATTGCCTTCGCCAAACTTGACGGAAATATTCTCAAACAGGGGCTTGGCCCCAAACTGCATGGTGATGTTCGCGGTTGAAATCAAAACTCTAATCCGGAGGGTGGTTGCTAAAAATCGGGCGCATTGTCGCACAACTGGCGGAACATTGGCGACTACGACAGGAGTTTTCTTAGTCGTGATTGATAGTGACTTTCCGTCGCAGCAGCTTGTTTTTCCCGCGCCGGGTTTTCTCATCAAGCCGTTTTTCCCGGGAAGCCCGGGTAGGTTTGGTCTGCTGGCGCTTCTTGCGAGTGACAGCGACGCTTTTTACCAGATCCTGCAAACGGGCAAGCGCCGCCTCGCGATTCTTTTCCTGGCTGCGGTACTGTTGGGCCTTGATAATGACGATGCCATCGTGCGTTATACGACGATCCTTGAGCCTTAGCAGCCGGTTCTTATAGAAATCGGGTAAAGATGAGGCCCTGATATCAAACCGAAGATGAACGGCCGTCGAAACCTTGTTCACTTTCTGGCCGCCGGCACCTTGTGCGCGAATGGCGGTAATCTCGATTTCGTTGTCAGGAATCGAAACGTGTGTCGATATTTTCAGCATACCTATACAACCTGTCCGGCAGCATGGCCCGACGACCATGCCCATTGAAAATTGAATCCGCCCAATTTGCCGGTAACGTCTACGACCTCACCAATAAAATATAATCCCGGTTGAGTCTTGCACTCCATAGTCTGCGATGACAGACCGGCCGTATCCACACCGCCGAGCGTCACTTCCGCGGTGCGATACCCCTCTGTGCTAGCTGGTTTCAATTTCCAGGCACTAAGCTGTGCTGCGATTTCTTTTAACCGCTTGTCCGAGAATTCTGCTATAGGCACCTCCATCATGTCGGCCCACCACAATGTTTCCAGCTCCGTGACCAGTTTTGCGGGCAGCGTTTTTGCTAACTGGTTACGCAACAGAGCCCTTGGGTGCTCTTTTTTTAGCGAGCTTACCAACTCAAACGTATCAGTGCCTGGCAGTAAATTGATCAGCAAATAATCACCGGGAGACCAGTAACTGGAAAGTTGCAACACTGCGGGGCCACTCAATCCCCGGTGGGTAAACAAGATATTCCCAGTGAACGAATCTGACTCAGTATTTACTGTCGCATGCACCGATATACCAGAGAGGCGAGAGCAGACTTCCTTCATGTCATCGGTAAACATGAACGGCACCAGGCCCGCACGGGTTGGCAACACGTTTAAGCCAAACTGACGCGCGATTTCGTAGCCGAAATCAGAACCGCCAAGCGTCGGTATCGATAGGCCACCGGTCGCAACCACTAGTGATTCACAAGATAATTCACCGCTGTTACTTACAAGCTGAAACGACTTACCTGCTTTTACTTCCTGTACTTCGCACTGTGTTCGTAATTCAACACCTGCCTGTCCGCACTCTTGTAGCAACATCGCCAGAATCTCTTTTGAGGATTCGTCACAAAATAGCTGCCCCTCTTCCTTTTCGTGATACGCGATACCATGCCTGTTTACCAGATCAATGAAGTCCCATTGGCTGTAACGACTCAAGGCCGACTTGCAAAAATGCGGATTTGAAGAGAGATAGTGTTCGGGCGTAATTTGCAGATTGGTAAAGTTGCATCGCCCACCCCCGGACATAAGTATTTTTTTACCGGGCTTGTTACTACGCTCCAATACCAACACACGCCGTCCTCGCTGACCGGCCGTGATGGCGCACATTAGACCTGCGGCTCCGGCGCCGAGAACAATGACATCGTAAGGCTTCATTAATTGGTATCTTTCATTTCACCGTCGACATAAAACCATTGCCCGCCCTCTTTTACAAAACGGCTGGTCTCGTGCATGCGGTAAGCCTTGCCACCTATTTTGTAGCGTGCCTTGAACTCGACCGTCCCCTCGGAATCGTTTTCCCTACCGTCGTTAGTGCTCAATACCGACAATCCTATCCATTTTGTCGACGGGTCCAGATCCAGCTTACCTGCCCCGGGATGCGTTGACGGATGCCATGTTTTTAGCAAATAGGGCTCATCACCCAGCGTGTAAGCGGTATAGCGAGAGCGCATTAAGGATTCGGCCGTGGGCGGTAAATCCGAATCTATAACGTATTTACCGCAGCAATCGGCAAAGCTTTTACCTGTACCGCAGGGGCAGGTTTCGGTTTCAAGCACTGTATTGTCTTAGAGTGTAGGTGGTTTTTTCCAACAGAGAATACGATTGTTCGCGGGCATTTCATAATCTCGGACCAGTGTCAGCCCTACTCGCTCCGCCAACGTATTAACATCCTCGAAATTACGAATACCACTCTTTGGATCCCGATCCTTCAACCAAGCGTCAAACCGTTCATTACTGTCACTGGTATACTTATTATTATAATTGAACGGACCGTAAAGCATCAGCACTCCTCCCACCGGCAACATCCTGCCGACTCCTGCAAACATGGCTTCAACCTCGTGCCAACTAATAATGTGCACTGTATTGGCGGAGAAGACTGCATCGGCTTCAGTTGATGGCCAGTCAAGGTGAACGACATCAAGCGCGATCGACGCGGGAGTATTGTCTAACCCGGCATCATCCAACCACAGGTTAATGCCTTCGAGATTCTCTTCGAGGTCGCTCGTTTGCCAAACAAGGTGGGGCATGTGTTCCGCAAAGTAAACTGCATGCTGGCCAGTACCGCTTCCGATCTCGAGTACCTTTTTATGATTGACCAGTATCGGCTGAATGACTGATAGAATAACCTCCCGATTCCGATCGCAGGATTCAGCGTAGGGTTTGTCCATGCTTTGCTGACTCATCGTTCCAACAATGCCAACATCTGCACCTCGCTAACCGGGTGCTGCATTACCACGTCGACGGGAAATAGTGCTTCCAGTTTGTTCACGTATTGCCGTTCACTCTTGTCCACCATGACGACCAAACGTGTATTGGTGGAATACTTTTGCAAGCTGTGCAGAAAGACATCCAGATTACTGACATTGATACCGGCGTAATTGTTCCCGTACCCGTAAAAGAATTCTGCGACAACAATATCCGGAGCTTGCTTTTTGAGCGCCTTAATTGCCGCCCGCATCGATGTCAGCTTAAGCTCTTCGAAGCCGAGGCGCTGATACAGCTTGGAGAAATTCGGGTGTGCGGGAGATTCAACAATGGAAAAAATTACGGGATTCGTCATCAGCTCATAGATTCTTGAAATGCGCGACCATCCGCTGGCGCATCTTCTGGTCCGGCAACTTACCGAAACCAGCTCCCATATTTTCTTTCATGTGATCAACACGCGAGGTCGCTGGTATCGCGCAAGTAACTGCTGGATGGGAAACGATAAACTTCAGGAAAAACTGGGCCCAATTGCGACAGTCAAATTCTGCGGCCCACTTAGGCAATGGTTTTCCTGTTACGTAATCAAATAGATCCCCGCCTTCAAATGGTCGATTGATGATGACAGCGGTACCACGTTCTTTCGCCAAAGGTAGCAAACGTTCCTCTGTCTCACGCTCAAGAATATTGTAAGTGAATTGGACAAAATCAAACTGATGGTCAGTAAGCGCCTGCTCGAGGTCATCGTGACGCCTGCCATGAGACGTGGTGATACCGATGTAGCGAATACGTCCATCGGCTTTCATTGCCTTGAGAGTTTCCAGGTGAGATTCCCAGTCAAGTAGATTATGAATCTGCATCAAATCGAAGCGCTTAACACCCCAAAGCTTGCGCGAAAGCTCCATCTGATTCACGCCGGATTGCTTGCCCCAGGTCCATACCTTGGTAGCGGAAAACAGGTTTTGAGTATTGTTAAGCTGATTCAGACAATATCCGATGACCTCTTCCGACGAACCATACATGGGCGATGAATCAATGATTGCGCCGCCCTTATCAAAAAAAGTCCTTAGCACTTCTACTCGTGTCTGTAGCGCGCGACGACTGCTGCCGACATCAAATGTTTGCCAGGACCCCATGCCGATAACAGGCAATTGCTCGCCAGTGGAAGGAATCGCACGAAGGATTCCAGTTCTGGGTCTGGCGAACGTAATTCCAGATCCGAAAACTAATGTCGAACCCAGACCGAGTAGGCCTTTCAGGAAACTGCGACGGTTAGCGGCAGGTTTTCGATTCATGAGACTCACCCACAGGACTACCACTCTTTTATAACACATAATGCTAGAATCAATTCTCCAGCAAATATGTGTTTATCTCGCGATGAGCCAATTCGCCCACCAAACAGAATACAGCCCACCACAGGAAGAAGCGTTAGATATCGCTTATCTGGACGAGGCGCTGCTAGTGGTCAACAAACCTAGCGGTCTGCTATCAGTGCCTGGTCGCGGTGAGCAAAAACAGGATTGCCTGCTAATCCGTGTAAAGAAAGCGTTTCCGGAAGCGCTAATCGTTCACCGACTGGATATGGAAACATCGGGTCTTATTGTGATGGCCAGAGATCAGAATACCCATCGACAATTGAGTCGCATGTTCGAGAGACGTGAGGTAAACAAAACTTATGTCGCAGTTGTTGATGGGTGTATGGAGAAAGAATCCGGGATCATCGATCTCCCTCTGATCTGCGATTGGCCGAATCGTCCCCGGCAAATCGTGGATTATGATCTGGGTAAACCCTCGCGCACAAACTACCGCGTGATGAAATTCGATCAACCGACCAACGCGACGCGTGTGGAACTGAAACCGGAAACAGGCCGGACCCATCAACTGCGGGTACACATGCAGGCACTGGGGCACCCTATTCTCGGGGATGCACTCTATTGCGGTGTTGGCGGTCAAGACAAGTCGGGGCGTTTATTGCTGCATGCAACCGCTCTTTCATTTCGCCACCCACAATCCAATGATGTGTTGAATGTGACATCATCGATCCCATTCTGACATAAACTGGCATGAGAAATACTTGGATAACTTTTGTCTTGATGATTGCATCTATGTTCTCGATAAACGCTATGGCTAGCAAAAATTCAGTCGGCACTGGTGACATTGCGCCGGATTTTGAATTGATCGATCAGGACGGAAAAGTACACCACCTTTCCAATTACCGTGGTCGCTGGATCGTTTTGTATTTTTATCCGAAAAACAATACACCTGGATGCACGGAAGAGGCATGCAAATTTCGTGATGATTACTTCAAGCTTAACAAGCTTGGTGTGGAGGTGCTTGGCGTGAGTGTTGATAACCAAAAAAGCCATGCCGCTTTCTCCAGGAAACATGGTTTACCGTTTCCCCTTTTATCGGATACCGACGGTAAAATCGCCAGTCAATACGGAAGCTTCTTCTCATTTGGTCCGCTGCGCTTTGCCCGCCGCCACACATTTATCATCGATAAGAAAGGCCGAATCGGAAAGGTCTATCGCAGCGTTGATACCAGAACACACAGTGAAACAATTCTTCGCGATATCAAGGTATTGCAGAAAGTGAAGCCTTAGTCGCTTGACCAGGCGGGAAGATTTTTATCGTGAATGTTGTTATTTTTGGTTGTGGTTATGTTGGGCGACGTGTTGCCAAACGGGAAATAGCACTTGGCAATTCCGTGCGAGCAATCGTTCGCTCGGATACGAGTAGACAAGCCTTGCAGGAAAGCGGTATCAACGCGACCGCGCTCGATCTTGATCCCCCTGTAGCGGAAAGCCCGCCCGCTTCACATAACAGTGGAATTTACTATTTCACTCCACCGCCCTCCAAAGGAACCAGCGATACACGCATTCGGGCGTTTCTTAATAATATTAAATCCAACGAATTACCTGAACGCATCGTGTACATCAGCACCACGGGAATCTATGGCGACTGTCAGGGTGAATGGATAGATGAGAGTCGCGCACCTAATCCCCAGGTTGATCGATCCAAACGGAGACTGGATGCGGAAACTGCTCTGCAGGAGTGGTCACTACAAACAGGTGTAAGAATTGTCGTACTGCGAGTGCCCGGCATATATGGTCCCGCGAAACTGCCTGTCGAGCGCATTAAGAAAGGCACCCCTGTACTTGCGGAATCAGAGTCTGCCTGGAGCAATCGTGTACACGTTGATGATCTGGTATCCGGCTGCGTCGCTGCCATGCATCACCCAAATCCATCAAACACTTATAATATAAATGATGGCCACCCCACGACCATGACCGATTATTTTTATCAGGTTGCTGATGTCGCCGGACTGCCCCGCCCGCCAGAAATTTCTTTGACTGAAGCACAGAGCCAGTTCAGCCCGGAACTACTGTCTTATCTTTCCGAGTCAAAACGAATAGATAATGCCCGGATGCGTACTGAACTGGGTGTGAATCCGAAATACCCGACTCTCGCACTTGGTCTGAAGAACGTGTTAGAAGATGCTAATAACCAGTAACGGCGAAAAAAGCGATATTCCATTTCCGTTTAAAAGCCATACACCTTAATATATACAACGCTATTTCAACTGGCACCTCGAATTTCATGTTCCATCCCTCTGCACGCGCCCGATATGTATTTAAACACCCTGCCAGTTTCACATGGCACGTTCTGCAGTCCTTTCGGAAAAACAAAGGCCTCTTACTCTCCGGTGCAGTTGCCTACAACACGCTGTTGTCTGTCATCTCAATTCTGGCTTTGACGGTCGTTGCGCTCTCCCAATGGTTTGACGCCGCATTGGTACTTGAGACCGTGCAAGATTACCTGGAAGTCGTGGTCCCACTTCAGGCGGGAATGATCGTTAGTCAGCTCGAAAGATTCCTGGCAAACTGGCAAGTCATTGGCATGGTAGGTATTGCGACACTAATTCTTTTTAGCGCTTTTGCTTTTTCAGCGCTAGAGAATGCGCTCTCAATTATTTTTTCCGGTCACTTTGCGGAGAGTATGCGAAAGGTCTGGATATCGCTTTTGCTGCCCTACGCATTCGTATTGATGCTGAGTGTTGCGATCCTGATGTTGACACTATTGACCTTGTGGCTGGATACGATGGCCTCTATGGGTAAAACCAAGTGGCTGCCCGATGGTCATTTGATCGCGCCCTGGGTTGGGCTCATTGGCGAGGCCATCCTTTTTTCTGCGATTTATTACGTGCTGCCACATGCGCCCGTGCGACTAAAGCATGCGTTTATTGGTGGAGTAACTGCGGCTATTTTGTGGGATTTAATGCGCCGGTTCCTGGTCTGGTATTTCGTCAACCTTTCTTACATCAACTCCATTTTCGGCACGTTTGCTACGGTAATGGTCGTACTGCTTAGCCTGGAAATTGCCGCAATCATTCTTCTTATAGGTGCGCAGGTGATTAAGGAATACGGTTCGCTTGATGTAGAAGACAACACTTCAGAATAACAGCGGCCACAAAGTAACCTCTACAGAAATTAGCAACATGCCCAATCCAACAAGGAACGGACCCGCGCTGGTGCGTGAAAAGATTACCTTCAGTAATAATCAGGGAGAAACACTCGCCGCATTGCTGGAGCGACCCGAAACTGAAGTACGGGCTTATGCCTTGTTCGCCCACTGCTTTACCTGCTCAAAAAACATTGGCACTGCCACTAAAATTT
>CAJICK010000127.1_pt1 | contig 17090 bp, 17 predicted proteins | sample 9199621 | NCBI WGS metagenome assembly CAJICK01 (sample SAMEA7708342, study PRJEB35096) | sediment metagenome | biome: marine neritic benthic zone biome [ENVO:01000025]; feature: sediment [ENVO:00002007]; material: shallow marine sediment [ENVO:03000034] sea grass bed [ENVO_01000059] ... | reverse complement strand
TGTGGAAATCTTCGCCTTCCTTAACCAGGTAACCAATGTCGTAGAGAAATTGTTTGTAGGCGGCGGGGTCGTGCGGCTGGTTCTTGTGATCGAGATGCCACTGATCGATTTGCTTTTCTAGATCGACGCGACGAGCGAGAAGTTTCTCGTTCTTGGGTGTTAGTGAGGTAACGATTTCAGCGAAGGATCGCCAGACAGTTTCGTGTTCGATACCGATACCCGGTGTGATCTCGTCTCGCACCAGCTCATAGAGCGGCTTGGCAATTTGTAAACCAGCAAGATCAATGTACCCAGTCATAGTGCTATCTCCTGCTCACAGCCGCCTCGTGTAGTGATTGTTGCGCCATTTTCTGGTGTGATCCAGTCACTGTAATTTGAACGCACCTCAGGATACCCACATAACTAACTGACTATTAAGGGAAAAGAATGAGGGGCGCAGGATGGCCATGGAAACCGGCATCCAAATTTCTGCGCTAGAATCCAGGCGTTGGCGCAAAAAGCCGACTCCGGTACAGTACGCGCCATGCTTACATCCATACGAGATAAAACCCAGGGCATTCTTGCCACCGTCATTGTCGGCCTACTCATCATCCCGTTCGCGTTCTGGGGAGTGAATTCCTATTTCGAGAGCGCTTCAAAAGTCATCGTCGCCGAAGTGAATGGCAACGAGATTGATGAAGACGCCTATCGTCGGGCGGTTGACCAATATCGCACCCGGATTGATCCGAAAATGCTGGACAATCCGATCTTCAAACGCCAGGTGGTGGAGAGGATGGTCCAATTGGAGCTCGTCCGTGGTGGTCTTGCTGATGAAGGTTATGCGGTTAGCTCACAACAACTTGGTGCACTCATTCGGAACATGCCTAACTTCAAGGTTGGTGACGAGTTTAGTATGGACCGCTATCAGGCGGCCTTGCGTGCACGCGGTCTCACCGTCAGTCAGTACGAGGACTCTCTAAGACAAGAGAAACAACTGGACCAGGTTGTCGGTGGGTTCAAAGACAGCGCGATTGTGAGCAAGGCTGATCTTGATCGAGTGCTTTCACTTCAGACTCAGCAGCGACGTGTTGAAGCCGTCAGGATCCATGCTGGTAAATACGTTAATAGTGTCAAGCCCAGCAAGGATGAAGTGACGGCCTATTATGAGCAGAATAAAGCGCGCTTTCAGGAACCGGAGCGTGTGCGTATTGAATACGTTTCTTTAAGTGCTGCCGAACTGACAAAAACCTACAAGGCAACGACAGAAGATCTGCAGGCGATTTACGAAGAAGAGAAGGGACGTTATTCAACTCCCGCTAAACGTCGCGTAAGTCATATTCTGCTTGAGCTGGCACCGGACGCACCCGAGGCCGACCGCGCCAAAGCAGAAAAGTTGGCAAATGAAATCGTTGGTAAAGCGCGCAAGGGTACATCTTTCGCTTCGCTCGCAAAGAAACACTCGAACGATCCGACTACGTCCAGCCAGGGCGGTGATATGGGTTAGCTTTCTCCGGGACTGCTTCCACCTGAACTGGAAGATTCAGTTAACCGCTTAAAGAAGGGCCAGGTAACTGAACCAGTGCGGACCGAGTATGGCTATCAAATTGCTCAACTAACATCGTTTACTCCTGCCAAGACCAAGCCTCTGAGTGAAGTGCGTAATGCGCTGGTTAAGATATTGCGCGAGCGTAAAGGTGAAGAGCGTTACTACGATATGGCCGAACGCTTTAACAATCTTGTTTATGAGCAGCCAGATAGCCTCGAACCCGCGGCAAAAACGCTTGGTTTGAAGATTCAAAAAAGCGGCTGGTTTACTCGCACTGGCGGTATTGGCATTACCAATAATCCGAAAGTGGTAGACGCGGCTTTTTCTGAAGAAGTTAAGACAGAGCGTCGTAACAGCGAATCCATTGAAGTAGGCGACAATAGCATTATGGCGTTGCGTGTTACTGCGGTGAAGCCCGCTCGACAGAAAGAGTTGGCTGAAGTCCGGACCGGTATTGTCAGTGAACTGCGCCAGCAGAAAGCCGTGCAGCGTACACAAGAGGTTGGTAAAAAGATCGTACTCGCTGCTAGAAAAGGTAAGTCTCTTTCTAGCCTCGCGAAACAGTATGGCGTTTCTTATCAGTCCGCTCGAACTATAGGCCGGCAGGACAAGAAGCTTGATCAAAAGTTAGTAAGTGCTGTGTTTACCGCACGTCGACCAGAAAATAAAGCGGCAGTGGTCGACGGTGTTGATTTGGGTAACAAGGGCTATGCAGTGTTCGCGCTTCAGGCGGTGAAGGAAGGGCAACCGACCAAGGCAGATAGCAAACAACAAGAATCAATTAACAACCAGATAGCAAAGCGCCGTGGCACTGAGTATTACTACAACTATCTGATTGGTTTGCGTAAGAGCAGCGAAGTCAAGATTCACGACGATAAGCTCTAGGATTAACCCCATCCGTTGGTACGGATGGGGTATCACTCATTCATCGTTTACGCGTCAGGCAGATTTCCCATCGCAACGACGCTAAAGCCCGCATCAACGTATGTAATCTCACCTGTAATTCCAGAAGCCAGATCCGAACTGAGGAAGGCGGCGGTATTGCCGACTTCATCGATGGTGACACCACGTCCGAGCGGCGCCATGTTTTCGTAAAAAGACATCATCTTGCGGAAATTACCGATGCCGGCAGCAGCCAGGGTCTTGATAGGACCGGCAGAGATACCATTAACGCGAATACCATCCGGGCCGAGCGATGCGGCCATATAGCGTACGTTGGCCTCGAGGCTGGCCTTGGCCACACCCATGACGTTGTAGTTAGGCAGGGCGCGTACTGCACCAATGTAGCTCAGGGTTAACATGGAGCCGTTACGACCTTGCATCATTGAGCGTCCGGCTTTACCCAGTGCGGCAAAGCTATAGGCGCTGATGTCGTGAGCAATGCGAAAACCTTCCCGGGTGACACAATCAAGATAAGAGCCTTCCAGTTGATCGCGCGGAGCAAAGGCAACCGAGTGAATGATGATATCGAGGCCGTCCCAGTGTTTACCGAGCTCGGAAAAAACGTTTTCAATTTGCTCGTCACTGGAGACATCCAGTTCGAGGACGATATTTGAATCCGTCTGGCTTGCCATTTTGTCGACACGAGACTTCAACTTTTCTGTCTGGTAGGTATATGCCAGTTCAGCACCCTCACGATGCATGGCTTTGGCGATGCCCCAGGCGATGGAGCGCTCACTGGCGGCACCGACAATCAAAGCGCGTTTGCCCTGAAGAAAACCCATTTTCTACTCCTTCTTATCTGTCATAATGTAGGGCGACAGGCTGTTCAAGCCCACCGCCGCCGGGCGGCAGGGCCGAATAATAACCCAGTTAAAACAGCATTTCAGGCCTGTCGACGATGGAGGATGTTTTTGTTCAGGGCCAGAAAAATAACCAGAGTTTCGCTGGCAATCTTGGTTTTTATTGGCGCGATATCGTGTCAGCTAAACGCGTCGGCAGCACCGTCGGTAGCGTTGGGTTACACACCAAAATATCGCCCGGGCTTCCGCCATTTCGATTACGTCAATCCCGATGCACCCAAGGGTGGTGAAATCGTTCTTTCAGGTTTTGGCACCTTTGACAGTCTAAATCCTTTTGTACTTAAAGGCGTATCCGCTTCTGGCTTAGGTGGTTTGGTATTTGAAACGCTGATGGTGCAGAGCGCGGATGAGCCGTACAGTCTTTATGCCCACATTGCAGATGATATTAGGCTCGCTCCAGACAAGTTATCTGTGACTTTCCGCATCAGCCGCAAGGCAAAGTTCTCAGACGGTACTCCGGTTACAGCATACGATGTAAAAACGTCGTTTGATTTACAAAAAGGCAAGGAAGGCCATCCTCGTTTTCGTTTTTACTGGGCAGATATCAAGCGCGCTGTGGTGCTTGGGCCAAGACGAATTCGTTTCGACTTTAACCGTGTGAACCCGGAACTACACCTGATCGCAGCACAGGTCATGGTGTTCTCACGCAAGTGGGTAGAGGGGAAGCAGTTCTCAAAGCTGAGCAAGGAACTACCGATTGGCAGTGGGCCTTACGTTGTCGATAACTTTCAACTGGGTAAAAGCATTACCTATCGACGCAATCCCGATTATTGGGCACGTGAATTGAACACACGTCGAGGTTTATTCAATTTTGATCGGGTTACGTTCAAGTATTATCGCGACAGCACAGTGCAACTCGAGGCACTTAAAGCAGGGGAATTTGATTTTGTTCTGGTTAACCATTCCAAGCAATGGGCGCGGGACTATCTCGGGCCCCAATTTGATTCTGGCCAAATAAAGAAAGAGCTGCTTAAACATTCCAACAATGCCGGTATGCAAGGTTTTGTGTTTAATACGCGCCGTCCTTTTTTCAAGGACCGGCGAGTACGACGGGCACTGTCTCTGGCTTTTGATTTTGCCTGGTCCAACCGAAACCTTTTTTACAATCAGTACGTACGATGCGACAGTTACTTCAGTAATAGCCCGCTAGCGGCGAGTGGATTACCCAGTGGATTGGAGCTCGCCTTGCTCAACAAGCACCGCAGCAAATTACCTGGTGAAATATTCACCAAGGAATGGCGACCGCCTGTGAGTAAACAACCGGGCCAGTTGCGACAAAATTTGCGTGAAGCGAAAGCTTTATTGGAAGAGGCCGGGTGGTCTGTGAAAGACGGTGTGTTGCAAAATGACAAGGGCCAGTACTTTGAGTTCGACTTTCTACTAGCGCAAAAAGGCTTTGAGCGCATTCTTGCGCCATGGGCACACAATCTAAAGAAGCTTGGTATCACTGTGCACTACCGCACCGTTGATTTATCACTGTACGAACGTCGTATGCGTACTTTTGACTTCGATATGATGGTGGCATCGTTCTCGCAATCGCAGTCGCCTGGCAATGAGTTATTTAATCTCTGGCATTCGCGTGCCGCGAAGCAGGAAGGATCCAACAATATCATCGGAATAAGTGATCCCGTGGTTGATGCTTTGATCAACTCGGTAATTTACGCACCCAATCGCCGCCACCTGGTCGCCGCCACAAGGGCGCTCGATCGCGTGTTGCTATACAACGAGTACCTCGTACCAAACTGGTATATCGATGTTCATCGCGTCGCCTATTGGGATAAATTCGAATATCCGAAGCAGCTCCCGTTGTATTACGAAGCGGAGAGCTGGGCGCTCTCCAACTGGTGGGCAAAACCCAAAGTAAATCCAAACTCTGTCGAGGGGGTTAACTAATGGGAGCCTATATTCTAAAGCGTTTGCTACTTATGATTCCGACATTGATCGGTGTCATGCTGGTTACCTTTATCGTGACCCAGTTCGTACCCGGCGGACCGGTAGAACAGCTTGTACACCAGCTTCAGGGACAAGCGGGCACAGGAGAAGCGGCTGGAGCGGCACAAAGGCTTTACCGAGGTGATGCAGGGCTGGATGAAGAAAAATTAAACGAACTAAAAGCGTTGTATGGTTTTGACAAACCACCGTGGCAACGTTTCTTGAACATGATGGCAGGCTATGCGGTGTTCGACTTTGGTGAAAGCTTCTTTCACCAGATGTCGGTGATCGATCTGATCATCGATAAGTTACCAGTTTCTATTAGTTTGGGTATGTGGACCTTTTTCATCGTCTACCTGACTTGCATTCCGTTAGGTGTTTCCAAGGCAGTTCGTGATGGCTCCACATTTGATGTTGTCAGCAGCACGATCATTCTTGTTGGTTACGCAATCCCCGGTTTCGTGCTCGGTATCTTCCTGTTGGTGTTACTAGGAGGCGGTAGTTTCTGGGATGTATTCCCGTTGCGCGGCCTGGTATCCGACAACTGGGAGGAACTCAGCTGGTGGGGCAAGATTACCGATTACCTGTGGCACATCACGCTACCGGTGATCTCATTGGTGGTTGGCAGCTTTGCCGTGATGACCATGCTGACTAAAAACAGCTTTATCGAGGAAATTCGCAAGCAATACGTACTGACGGCAAGAGCAAAGGGATTGACTGAAAACGGCGTGCTCTACGGCCATGTTTTTCGCAATGCGATGATCCCGTTAGTGACCAACTTCCCGGCGGCTTTTATCGGTGCCTTTTTTGCCGGCAGTATTTTGATTGAGAGTATTTTCTCACTCGACGGTCTGGGTTTGCTGGCATATGAGTCCATCCTCAAGCGCGATTACCCGGTTGTGCTGGGATCGCTTTATTTGTTCACCCTGATTGGGCTCTTTGCCAAGCTGATCACCGATATCAGTTATGTGCTCGTCGATCCTCGCATCCAGTTTGAGTCGGTAGGAAAATGATCGAAACCGGACAGGAGCCACACATACTGGATCCCAAGCTTACGGCGCGTCCGTCGCCTGGCGCACGCGCATGGCGACGCTTTCGTGCCAACAAGCGCGGTTATGTCAGCTTGTGGCTTTTTGTCATTCTTTTTGTGTTGAGCTTGTTTGCTGAGGTACTCAGCAACGACAAGCCACTGATTGTGCATTTTGATGGCGGTTACTATTTTCCCCTGGTTAAAACTTATCCAGAGAGATTTTTTGGGGGCGATTTCGAAACAGAGGCGGACTACACCGATCCTTATGTGCGTGAATTGCTTTCAAGGGAGGATAACTGGGCACTATTTCCATTAAATCCATACCGCTACGACACGATTAACTATTACACCAAGCATCCCAATCCAGCGCCGCCTTCGGCCGATAACTTGCTTGGCACCGACGATCGAGGCCGCGATGTTCTGGCACGGTTGATTTATGGTTTTCGGCTCTCGGTCATTTTTGCTGCAGTGCTCACCGTCATTGGTGTTGTTATCGGCGTGTTTGCCGGATCACTGCAAGGTTACTTTGGCGGGCGACTGGATCTGTTTGCCCAGCGGCTGATAGAGATCTGGGGCTCAATGCCAGAGTTGTACTTACTAATCATTTTTGCATCCCTGTTCGAACCCGGAATCTTATTGCTTATTGTTTTGCTTTCACTGTTTGGCTGGATGGGTTTGGCAGACTATGTTCGTGCCGAATTTTTACGTGGTCGTAATATGGATTACGTCAAAGCAGCAAAGGCGATGGGGGTTTCAAATCGGTCAATCATGTTTCATCACCTGCTACCGAACAGCCTCACGCCAGTCATTACCTTTTTACCGTTCCGTGTGTCGGGTGCAATCCTGGCGCTTACCAGTCTTGATTATCTTGGCTTAGGCGTGCCGCCAACCACGCCGAGTCTCGGCGAACTGTTGGCTCAAGGGAAAGAAAATATCGAATCATGGTGGTTGTCGATGACTACCTTCGTCGTTTTGGTCGGCACCTTGTTGTTGTTGATATTTATTGGCGAAGCCCTGCGCGAAGCGCTGGATCCGAGAAGAGGATAGGGAAAGTTATGACTACTTCCTCATCGACATTGATTTCAATTGATAAGTTGTCCGTCGCGTTCGGCCGAGGTGCGGAGACGACGCAAGTGGTACACGAAGTTAGTTTCGATATCGCAGCGGGTGAAAAACTCGCCCTTGTTGGTGAATCGGGGTCAGGAAAATCCGTTACCGCACTATCAATTCTGGGATTGCATGACCGCACCCAGACACAGTATCCCAGTGGCCGTGTTCATTTTGAAAACCGGGATTTGTTAAGGCTGGGCGAGGACGAGCTGCGAACCGTTCGTGGCGATGATATCGCCATGATATTTCAGGAACCGATGACGGCACTGAATCCTGTCTATCCGGTTGGTAAACAGTTGATCGAACCCTTGTTGGTACACCAGGGACTGGAAAAGCAGGCGGCACGACAACGCATGATTGAGTTGTTGGATCGCACTGGTATCAAAGAACCCCACAAGCGTATTGACGCTTACCCACACATGCTCTCTGGCGGGCAACGCCAGCGTGTGATGATTGCCATGGCGCTGGCCTGTAATCCTAAACTGCTTATTGCCGATGAACCGACAACGGCACTAGATGTAACGATTCAGGTGCAGATACTGGAACTGCTTGAAGACTTACAGCAGGAATTCGGGATGGCGATATTGATGATCACCCACGACCTCAATATGGTGCGACGCTTTGCTCAGCGCGTGTGCGTTATGCAGGAAGGTAAGCTTGTTGAAACCGCGCCCATCAGACAACTGTTTGATAACCCGCAACATGCTTACACCAAAGAACTGCTGGAAAGTCAGCCGACAAGGATCGTTCAGTCGGTACCCGAAGGGGAGATGGCCCAGCGACCAATGGTTATAGAGTCAGACTCTCTTCGTTGTTATTTCCCTATCAAGTCGGGATTCTTCCAGCGCAAGGTTGGTGAAGTGAAGGCGGTTGATGATATCTCGCTGCAATTGAAGCAGGGTGAGACACTGGGAATTGTTGGTGAATCGGGGTCAGGAAAGACAACACTGGGCATGTGTCTGCTACGCCTTCAGGAATGTGATGGCGAGATTCGTTTTAAAGATGAACCAATTCAACCACTCAGTAATCGCGAGATGCGACCGCTTAGAAGGCATATGCAGGTGGTGTTTCAGGATCCTTTCTCGTCACTGTCACCGCGTATGACAATCGAGCAGATCCTGGGCGAAGGCTTAAGGATTCATTTTCCGGAACTTGATGCTGAGGCTCGTCGAAAAAAGATCGTCGATGTATTAAAGGAAGTGGATCTGGACGAGGATATGTTGTGGCGCTATCCGCATGAATTCTCGGGTGGTCAACGTCAACGTATTGCGATTGCGCGGGCCGTCGTGCTTGAACCTGATCTTATGCTCCTGGACGAACCCACCAGCGCTTTGGATGTCTCTGTTCAAAAACAAGTGCTAGATCTTCTGGCGCGCTTGCAGGTAAATCACGGTATCAGTTATTTGTTCATCACACATGACCTGAACGTAATACGTGCCATGGCGCACCGGGTAATCGTTATGCGCGGCGGACAGATAGTGGAGCGGGGGGAAACCGAGACCATATTCGCAACACCCAATGAATCTTACACACGCACGCTACTCAGCGCGTCGTTGTTTTCACAGGGCTAAGGTTCAAGTGGCGGGTTGTGACGTCGCGGACGCAGTAGGCGCGAGAGCTGGTTTCACCCAGACATTAATACGTTGCCCGGGACGTAACAGGCTGCGTCGATGCAGGCCGTTCCAGCCTGCGATTTGGTAAATGTATACGTTGTAACGCACTGCAATTCCCCACAGGGTGTCGCCCCGGCGAACCTTGTGAACCAACTTCACTCTATTACTTGGTACTGCCAACCTGCGCGGTTTACGTTTAACTGGTCGGGTTATGTTGCCATGGCGCGCCGTCAGTCGTTGAGTCGAAACAGGGATCAACAGATTGCTACCGGCGCGAATACGAGATCCACGTATGCCGTTTGTTCTTTGAATGGCGCGAACACTTACACCATAACGCCGTGCAATGGTGCTCAAAGCATCTCCATGGCGCACACGATGGCGTTTATAGCTAATTCGTTTTTTATCTGGAAGGTTTTGCAGGGCCTCTAACAGGATCTCTCGGCGTTCGTGTGGCACCAGTAAGTAGTGAGGGCCATCGGGTGAAGTTGCTCGACGTTTGAATGCAGGATTGATGTCATACAGGTCGCCAAGACTGATATTTGCCATTTTGGCAACTACGCCCAGATCGATCTGGGAGCCAATCTCGATCTTGGCAAAGTAGGGCTGGTTCGGAATCTCTGCCAGCTGGATGTTGTATTGATCCGGATTGGCGATGATCTTCGCCATTGCCAACAGCTTTGGTACGTAATTCAAAGTTTCCGGTTTAAGTGTGCGCAGGTGCTGGTACTCGACAGACCGTCCGCGTCGACGATTGTACTCAATCGCACCCATGATACGGCGTTCACCCGCATTATAAGCCGCTAAAGCCAAGTGCCAGTTACCGTCAAATTCCTTGTGGAGTTTTTCCAGGTAATCCAGCGCAGCTCGAGTTGCTTTGGTTACATCACGCCTGCCGTCATACCACCAGGTGCGATGCAAGCCATAGTATCGACCGGTCGAAGGGATGAACTGCCATAGCCCGGCGGCCCGTGCGCGGGAATAGGCATGTGGCTTGAACGCGCTTTCGATGGCGGGAAGCAGTGCAATCTCAGTAGGCATATTGCGCTTCTCGACTTCATCAACAATATGATAAAGGTACAAACGCGCGCGCTTAACCATGCGATTCATGTACGCTGGGTTTCTGCTAAACCATTTTTCATGGCGGGCAACGAGCGGGCTATCGAGTGCCTCAATGCCATAACCAGCACGAATTCGTTGCCACAGATCGGTATAGGATTCAGGCGCTGGTTTCTCGGCAGGGGTGTTAGCGCTGCTAGATGAAAGGCCGACTGCCGACACTTCGTCGGAAATGGGCGCACCATTGGTGTTCTCGGCGCTGGGGCTTGATGCGCATGCGGTCAGTACCGCAATCAGAGAGAGACTAAAAAGACTCCGGAGAAACCGGGAGAACGTTTGGAACCTGCTCTTTTTATTATATTGATCCAACATACAGTCTTCATGTTATGAAGACTGCGGTAGATCGTCAACTACGGTCTATCCGCCTATCCGCGAAAATGATCCTTCCAGCGCCTCAACTCGGTGAATACCGCTAACTCGTCATTCAAGCTTAACTTGGTATGGGCTTCCGCTGCGTGTCTAACTTCCGCTTGATCGGCTCTTAGAAAAGGATTGGTAAGCTTTTCAGTATCAATGCGACTGGGTAGTGAAGGCAGATTCTGTTTTAGCAAGCGACTGACTTCTTCCTTACGTTTCTTTACGTCCGGATTGTCGGGCTCTACAGCAAGCGCGAAGCGCAGATTACCCGCTGTGTATTCATGGGCGCAGTAAACGTGCGTATCGCCGGGTAGGGCGGCCAGGCGAGTCAAGGAGTCAAGCATCTGTTCCGCAGTGCCTTCGAATAATCGTCCACAACCAGCGGAGAACAAAGTATCACCACAAAACAGCATCCCGGGCGCGTAGTAAGCGATATGCCCACGCGTGTGGCCTGGTACACCCAATACCTGAAATTCCAACTGTAATTCGGGAAAAGAAACTGAGTCACCGTCTGTCACCGGATTCGAAATGGCTGAGATATTTTCATCGGCAGGCCCGTAAACCGGGATGTCGAATCTGTCGGCGATATCGGCTGCCCCGCCGACATGGTCCCAGTGATGGTGGGTGCACATTACCGCGATGGGCGTCAGCTTTTCTTTTTTAATCAGATCAAAAACCGGGTCTTCATCGCCGGGATCAATGATTACCGCAGGTCGTTCAGTGCCTTTGTCTGGCCTATTGGCGGCGACCAGCCAGATGTAGTTGTCCTCAAAGGCGTCGGCGTGTAAAACAGTGCAAGCCATGGTGAGCTAGTGTGTTATGTGCGTATGAGTGAGTCAATGTCTGCACAAGAAAGGGCAATTTCGATCAGGGAGCAAGTGATGAGCTGGTTTGACCAGCCATTGGGCCGATCACTGTTGGCCAGTGAGGCGGACCGACTGCGAAATTTGTTACCGGGTCTGTATGCCACCAGTGTATTGCAGTTGGGCAGAATCGGTGGAATAGATTTGTTTGAATCCTGTAGTGCTCCCCGACGAATCTTGCTTGATCTTCCTTCCGCGTCGCGGGATAGCAGTGTTCTGGCAATGCCTGAAGCCTTACCGTTTGAACATGCCAGTGTTGATCTGATGTTGCTGCCACACACGCTGGATTTCTGTCTCGATCCACATCAGGTGCTACGCGAAGTGGAGCGGGTGCTGATGCCGGAGAGCCATGTCGTCATACTTGGCTTTAACCCAATGAGCCTGTGGGGCCTGAAACGCAAGCTGACAAAAACAGACCGCCGGGATGTACCGTGGAGTGGTCATTTTATAAGCCTTCGACGAATGAAAGACTGGTTAAAGTTATTACAGTTTGAGATTACCCACGGCAGCATGATGTATTACCGTCCTCCAATGAGAAAGCAGACAAACCTGGATCGATTCAGAGTACTGGACAAGATGGGCGATCGCTGGTGGCCAATGATGGGCGGTGTCTATTTAATCGCGGCCAAGAAGCGTGTTGAGGGAATGACACCAATACGACCCAAGTGGCACCTCAGTATTGTTCCATCCAACTCAAACGCAACGGAACCGGCTACACGCGGTATCGCTGCAAGACAAAAAAGTGGGAAGCGCGCCATTGGATAGAGTTGAGGCATTTACCGACGGCGCTTGTCGTGGCAACCCCGGTCCCGGTGGATGGGGTGTATTGCTTCGCTATGGTGACAAGGAGAAAGAACTCTACGGGGGCGAGAAGGAAACGACCAACAATCGTATGGAGTTAATGGCGGCAATCATGGCGCTCGAGTCGCTGAAACGAGCCTGTAAAGTCGCGGTAACCACTGATTCCGTCTATGTGAAGAACGGGATCAGTAGCTGGATTACCAAGTGGAAAAAAAATGGATGGAAAACTGCAAACAAGAAGCCTGTGAAAAATGTCGATCTTTGGCAACGCCTTGATGTTGCAGTACAAGACCACGATGTCGAGTGGCATTGGGTGAAGGGCCATGCAGGGCATGAAGAAAACGAACGCGCAGATCAACTGGCAAATCGTGGAATCGACGAGCTAACCGCATGAGCGGTACTTCACTGGCAATCCAAAAACAACTGACAAATTATGACTCGACAAATTGTTCTTGATACTGAGACAACCGGCCTTGATCCTGAGCAAGGTCATCGGATTATTGAAATCGGTTGTGTTGAACTGCTTAACCGTAAGCTGACCGGTAACGTTTATCACCAATTCATCAATCCTGACCGTGAAATCGACCAGGGGGCGATTGAAGTTCACGGCATCACTAATGAATCTTTGGCAGATAAACCGCATTTCCATGATGTTGCGAACGATTTTCTGGAATACGTAAAGGGTGCAGAGTTGATTATTCATAATGCGCCATTCGATGTTGGCTTCCTTAATCACGAGTTTGCGCGTCTGGATGGACGTAAGAAGAATACTGTCGAGTCACACTGTGGAGTCATCGATACACTAAAGATGGCGCGCAAGATGCATCCAGGCCAGAAGAATGACCTGGATTCCCTGTGCCGCCGTTACAGTGTCGACAATACTCAACGAACTCTGCATGGCGCGTTACTTGATGCCGAGATTCTCGCAGATGTCTATCTGTTAATGACCGGTGGCCAAACCGGGTTGTTCGAAGATCGGGGAAAAAGCGAGAAGTCATCAGATTTGGCTGCAATCAGGCGATTGTCTTCAGATAGAAAACCGCTGCCCGTGATTCGTCCTAACGAGAGCGAACTCGCAGCACACCAAAAATGGTTGGAAGAACTTGAATCGGCTAGTGACGACGGAGCACTGTGGTCAAAACTGGAAATGGAATAGACCACCTTTCTTGGAGTTCATTGTAAGTACCGAAACGAGCAATTCAGGCTTTCAGCCGAAGCTTCAACCTTAATTCACGACCCCAGCCTGCCGCAGAAACTCTATAAAAGTAATAAGAAACAATGAGTTATAACGGTATCAAACAAATCCTACAGGGTAAAATGATGCTTCCGGGCGTTACTGGCTAATTTACTAACAGGTGATATTCTAATTCTAAGGGGTGCAGCAACAGTATTTGCCCTAGAAAAAACAAAAATTCGGAGAAATTTGTCACATGGCATCGTGTTCACACACAAGCAATTGCGCATTGTTTCCAATGATTTCGGTAAACAGTGCGTTGAAGGTCTGGCGTACTTTTTACTGCGAAGGTAAATGGCAGGAATGCGCCCGCTACAAACTGTCGCTGGAAGGCAAGCCTGTTCCTCCCAATCTTCTTCCTAACGGCAAAGTGTTGGATATGGGGATTGGGGAAACATCAGCACCTGCGAAAGAACAAAAAACAGAAGCGAGAGATGAGTTAGCGGAGATAGAAAAGGATATTGCCAGCATAACTCAACCAACAACAACTCCAGTCACTCCGGCCCCAACTCCGACGCCAGCACCGGCAGCAAGCGGAGAACCCACACGCTCTTATTACATACGTATGCAGATACAACCGGCAACGGGTGTAATGAGTGAGATTATTCGAACCATGGGGGAAGCCCAGGTGCGCATTGATGCAGTAACCGAGAAAAAAGGTTATGCCGCTGATTCACCCAGCTATTTGATTGTGCTGACTGATCAGGTTGAAAAATCGACGATTGATAATGCAGCTGCAACCTTAAAAGGATTACGGAGTGTGTTAGGTGACGTAAAGGTAATTGAACTTGAGGAAATGAAAGACGGTCAATTGATCTAGGCAATAGACTGACTCAATGCCCAACAATTGAAACGGATCAAGATTATGAAACTACTGCAACGACTTAAATTTCCGGCCACTCTATTATTGGCCCTTGCCTTGTCGGGAAGTCTGGCACTTGCGGAATCGCCCGCAACCCAATCGACAACGTCGTGGATGGCAGCCGCAAAGCAAGGTGATGCTGAAGGCCAATACACGATGGGTAATGCTTTCGCTTCTGGCATGCCCTCTTTGAAGATCAAGAAGGATTCAACAAAGGCATTCCAGTGGTACATGAAGGCCGCACGCCAGAAGCACGCAAAGGCACAATATGAAGTGGCAGCCGCGTTTATTATGGGTGAGGGTGTAGGGCGCAATCTTAATGCCGCTCGCATTTGGCTTAAACGCGCCGCCGACAATGGCCACCCCGACGCGCGTGAAGTATTGACGGGCTTCCCGGCTCCAAAGGCCGCGCCGAAGGCAAAACCGATCAAAAAAGTAAAACGAATTAAGGCGCCCGTACCGACCCAGGCAAAAAGCGAATTTAGCCTGGATCCCATGGTGATGCTCAATGCGGTAGTTAACGTCGATATCTTTAACGCTTACTGGCCGTGGTGGTTAGGCGGGTCTGCTCTTGGTCTCATCACGGTCGGATTCTGGATGGCCATGAAGACCACGTTGGGCGTGTCCTCCAGTTTCGACCGTATCGTTGGCTGGCGCGAAGATAAGGATATGGCCAAGGCGGCGGCAGTGATGGAAGAAACCCCGGGCGGCGTGCTTGAGTCGGCCATGATGGCTGCCACCATGGAACAATTTGGGGATGATGTTCCTGACGAACTGTTCGTGGATGGGGAGGGGGGTGCTGCGACGGCAACCATGCCCGCGACTTCCACGTCAGTGAGAGTACCATGGCCAGCGCACGTTACTTTCCTCGTTGCAACCGCGGTTGGTGGTTTTCTCGCTGCGTTCGCCTCCGGCAGTTTCGAAATTCAAATGACTATGGGGCCCACTTTTGAACGGTTCTTTGGCAACGGAATCACGATGTGGGCGATACTGATTGGGGGCGGCTTCCTTATCGGATTTGGTACCCGCATGGGTGGAGGATGCACCTCCGGTCATGGCTTGAGCGGATGTTCACGTCTGCAACCCGGTAGTCTGTTAGGTACTGCATCATTTTTCGGCACAGCAATTGCCGTGTCACTGGCTATGGAGATGTTCCTATGAGCGCAAAAGCGGGAAACTCAAAATATCATTTGTACTTTGCCCTGTTCGGCATACTGATGGGATTTACTATTGCCCGTATTGGCTTCGGTGACTTCAAAGAAGTCCATAATCTATTCACCTTGGCCGACTTCAGAATCCTTTTAACCTTTGCCCTGGCAGTGGTCGTGGCCATGATTGGTTTTGCGGTGTTTGCTCGAGGTAAATCGTTACCGAAGAAAAAGATTCATCCCGGTACTGCCATAGGCGGCGTTCTGTTTGGTACGGGTTGGGCGATCACCGGTGCTTGTCCAAGTATTGTCCTGGTTCAGCTGGGAGTTGGTTATTTACCGGCCATTGCCACCGGTGTCGGTGTCTTTGTCGGCGCCTATGTGTACAAGCACGTACATGCGCGCTTCTTCCGCTGGGATTCAGGATCTTGTGAAGTTTAGGCGGAGGGAAATTGCTATACAGATTGCAGCCGTTTCATCATCCGATCACTGAAATTATGGCGACGGCAAAAATCATTTAGAAGCTTAGGTCGAATTTCACGTTTTAGGGTTGACGCCTCCGTACATCGTATGGGGGCGTTTTCATTTATGGTCGCCAACTTGTATGAAAGGTAGGCCAGATCTTTATGCTCGTGGAGCAATTGTCTTGCGCGTAACGCTCCTCGAATGGGGAGTTGTTCAACCTGATCCAATCGCTCGTAAAGCCGATCTACGGATTTGAATTGCTCCAACAAGGCGCTTGCCGTTTTCTGACCAATTCCGGGCACACCGGGGATGTTGTCGACCGCGTCGCCCATTAGTGCCAGCATGTCGACAACCTGATTCGGATGCACTCCTAGTTTTGGTTTGATTCCAGGTCTGGTTAGTCTTTCCCCTTTGGCAAAGTTCCACCAGATATCACCTGGCTTTATTAATTGCGCCAGATCTTTGTCTCCGGTGACGAAAACCATGCGAAAGTCCTTTGCACGCATCTGACGTGCAATAGTTCCGATCAGGTCGTCAGCCTCGTAACGATCACTGGCATAGGTTTTAAACCCGAGAATATCCGCAAGTTCGCGACAGGCCTTTAGCTGTGCTTCGAGGTCCGCAGGCGGTAGCTCACGATTGGATTTGTATTCCGGATAAATATCATTGCGGAAAGAAGTCGTCAGGCTTTCGTCAAAGGCAACAGCGAAGTGGGATCCCTTGCTTGACCGTCTAAGCTGAGCCAGAAAATCTGCAAAACCATAAACTGCGTTCACAGATCTGCCGTCAGCGCCCGTCATGGTATCCGGCAGTGAGAAGTAGGCGCGGAAGATATAAATACTGGCATCAATGAGGTGTAGGGTTTTCATAGTTTCGAGAATGAAAATATCACAATCACGAGCGCCAATTCCCTGTCTCTAGCGCGTAATTTATGGTTCGGTCATAGGCTAGCTGGTAGAATCTCGGCGAATTTAACGTGATCTGAGCGGGACGTATCAATGCCATATTTTGTTTACGAAATAAGTCCAGAGCGGGAGCTAACCCTCGTTGAGGAGTTTGGTGACTACAAATCAGCAAAGAATCTGTGTCGCGACAAACGAAAAGCTGGTGAAGTTATCGAGGGGCACGATATACGTATGGTATTTGCCAAAAATCAGAAAGAGGCCAAGGCTCTGCTGAAAGAAAAACGCAAACCTTCTACACCCATTGAGGAATGGGAAGTCTAGTTAAAT
>CAJICK010000128.1_pt1 | contig 17100 bp, 16 predicted proteins | sample 9199621 | NCBI WGS metagenome assembly CAJICK01 (sample SAMEA7708342, study PRJEB35096) | sediment metagenome | biome: marine neritic benthic zone biome [ENVO:01000025]; feature: sediment [ENVO:00002007]; material: shallow marine sediment [ENVO:03000034] sea grass bed [ENVO_01000059] ... | reverse complement strand
TTTCAAATCTTTATTGATTTTCTTTGACGCGGTGAATGACAAGCGCAAACGGTTGTCGGAGCGTTGCGGTGCGACCACCAACGGATAACTACTGAGACGATAGCTAAAGTCGCTTATCCAACCCCAAGTTTTTGTTAGCGGCGCGCCGTAACTGGCACGAACGGTATGGCGCATGGGTGAATAGCTCGCCGTACCGGTATCCTGCCGATCATTCAACTCCAGCTCATAGTAATAACGCAGCTTGGCGTCCTTGCTGTAATTACGGCGCTCTACACGAAGCTTCTGACGCCAGCCTTGTAAGTAATCGTAGGCCGCATTCTGAGAGCTGATGTTTTCGTACCGATACCTTGTACGGAAACTTTTACCCTTGCCGTAATTGCGCCGTGTGCCCGCCTCAAAAGTCAGTTTGCTCTGGTAGGCACTGCCACGATAAGTGGAACCGGAAAGATACCCTGCATAGTGGGCTCGATGCTTGCCCCACATAGTGGTCTTCTTCAGACCCGCCCGTATCGCGCTTTGGTCCTCGTTCTGGGACATATACTCGGTCAGTAAAATATCACCGGTGAGATACAATCCGTCGCGACGAGTGCCCCGTAAAAGATTATTTGTGAAGGCACTGAATGCCAAAAACGAACTTGCACCAGCAGGAGTTCCGGCAGCAGCTGAAGTCACGTTGCTGTCGTAACCAATCTTGGCAGACACCGCACCTTTCCAGACACCAAGTTTATCCCTTAGCTTGTCGAGGTTTCGTTGAGCCAAGGCACGGAGTTTCTTATCCCGAGAAGTTTTCAATACGGTAGAATAATACTTCTTCGCGACATCGCGCTGCTTTTCCTTCTCGGCAACTAAACCGAGATTGTAATTGGCCAAAGGCGCCATGCGCTTGTTTCTTTTTACGATTTTAAAGTTCTTTTTAGCTTCTTTATAGCGACCGAGCTTGTAATAACTGACGCCAAGATTGTAATAAAGCGAGACACGACGCACTCCAGCCTTGCGGGCGCGCTCAAAGGCCTCTACTGCGCCTTGATAATTGCCCTTTTTGAAAGCTTGTTTACCTTGTTCAAAATTGGATGGTGATGCCGCCAAACTTGTTATTGGAACTGTCAATATCAATACACTCGCCAGTAATCCACTGACGATCAAACGCTTACTACCCATTCTGTCTTTCCCCTCAAAACAAACAAAAAACCTTCCCTCAAGATTGAGGGAAGGTGTATTGCTATACGCGAATATTATTAAGACGTATGTTCGTCCTTGCTGTCGTCTTCTTTCTCGTCATGATTCTCGTCATGCTCTTCTTCATGCTCTTCTTCATGCTCTTCTTCATGCTCTTCTTCATGCTCATGTTCTTCTTCACGCTCATGAGATTCGTCATGGTCATCTTCGTGCGCATCATGATCCCGATCATGGTTCTTATCGTGATCATCATCATGATCCTTATCATGATCCTTATCATGATCCTTATCATGATCCTTATCGTGATAAGGCAACTCAATGCGATTCGTAACGGCCTCTTCGCGGTCATCATCGATATCAATGACCTCAATCGTGGCATCATCAACGTCGGCGGCATTGGCGGCAAACGGTACCGTCCATGCAATAGCCATCAACAACATCAGGCTTGATTTCTTCATGGTAAAACTCCTAATTCAAGTCGAAATTTCTGTTACGCCTTTAGGTCCAGGACCAATTGGCTGGTTGTGTCCGCCGACATTGCCTGCAAATTGACACGTAACAACTTGCTCTTCTGGTGACGGGCGACCCTCGCAACGAGTTGGCCCTGGCCCTGCTCTAAAGCAACCACTGGCAAGGTCAGCACGTTGCGTCCCTTCTTGAGTCGCGTCTGCCAGGCAAGCTGCTGCTTGCCGCGATATCCGGAGATCTCAAAGTTCTTCGGTAACTCGACAGTTAGCGTTACACCATCCATGTCTTCAGGAACATTGATGGCCAGGCTGACACTACGCGTCTGTTGCACGGCGATATTAAACATCGGCACATCCGATGCCGGTTGAAACGGCCCGATCACGGTAAATACAGCCCAAAGCGCTAACCCGGCCGCAAAAGCGCCGCCAAATCCTGCCGCAAACCAGTGCTTAAAGAATGGCTCCCGCTTTGCTACAGGGTGGGGGTGGGGGGTATTTTGAACGACGTGTGCCTGTCGGGCCCGCTGTAAAGCAGCTTGCGCAAAACCCGATCGGGCCGGTTCAACCGGCATCTGACGGAGAGCTTCACTCAGCACCAGCTGCTGTTGCAGTTGTGCCTTGCAGTTACTGCAGCTTTCAACGTGCGCCTTGAGATCGGCCTGCTGTTGATTGTCCAGCAGCCCATCAAGGTACTCATCAAAACTGTTTTGTCGATCTCTGCAATTCATGATTTTCTCTCCGTTACCTGTTTACACGTCGAGCTTCTGCAAAAGGTTCCCTCGAAAGATGCTCGCGCAGCTTGGTGCGGGAGCGATTGAGGCGAGACTTAAGTGTTCCGAGTGGTGCATCTAGTACGTCTACTAATTCGGTCAGTGTGTAGCCCTCAATATCATGCAGAGCCAACAGGATTCGCTGGTCCTCATTCAACAAGGAGAAGGATTCTTGCAGGCGCTCTTGTGTCAAAGCGCCTTCGACCAGCTCCTCGGTACTTATGCCTGAATCTATCTGGTCGTCCGGTTCCTCAGAGTCCTCGACCACACTCAGCACAGAACGTCCGGCTTGACGAACCCTGTCAATAAAGAGCCGGTAAAGTACACGTGCGAGCCACGGCCGCAGTCTCTCAATGGACTCAATTTCTGCCTGACGCGGGTATAGCTTTACCAGAAGATCCTGAACCAGATCTTCGGCATCTTCGCGGGAACCGGTGAAACGGTATGACAGCCGATACAGATGATCTATATGCGGGCCGACGAGGTCTTCAAACCAGTTTTTGTTATCGGCCGTGCGCGACCAGAAATTCACTATCGACATACTATTTAGTTAAACGAACAAAATAAGAAAAAGGTTCCCTCTTCTTTCCCTGGGCAACCCACACGTCTCGGGGGCCGGGATACTAGCAGCCTGAATATCGAGATACAGTAACCTTACGCACACAAATACTGGATAAACCGGTAGTTACTCAGTTACTCTGAACTTGTTATTCAAAGAAACCGAATCGCTGGCACTAATTGCCATTGCCAATTATTAAATGAAAGAAATTCTCATTATCAGGCACGTTGCACACGAAGGCCCGGGATATCTGTCCGACTATCTAGAAAAGCGTTCGATACCCTTTCGAGTGCTCGCCATCGATAGCGGCGACAATATTCCAGACTCGATCGACGGCCTATGTGGAATTGTATTAATGGGGGGGCCTATGAGTGTCAATGATGACCTCCCGTGGATACCCCCTGCTCTGAACCTGATACGAAAAGCTTTGGATTCAGACTTGCCAGTACTCGGCCATTGTCTTGGTGGGCAACTTATGGCCAAGGCGCTAGGTGCAAGTATTGGCCCAAACAATGTTCCGGAATACGGATGGTTGCCTGTGCAGGTTGTAGACAATGACGTCGCCAACCAGTGGTTTAGTAAAACTGGTCAAGAATTTGAGGCCTTTCACTGGCATGGTGAAACCTTCGACATACCAGAGGGGGCAACGCGTGTGCTCTCGAATGCGCATTGTCATAACCAGGCATTCGTAATCAGTAAATCATTGGCAATGCAGTGTCATATTGAGATGACACCAGATTTGGTCAAAGACTGGGTCAATCGGGCTGACGATAAAACACTTTCACCATCACCGTCGATACAGAGTCGCGACGACATTCTGGACAAGCTGGATCAGAAAATCGGCGTCATGCAAAACGTTGCTGACAAGATATATGATAGATGGCTCCAGGGAATAGACGTAGAGTTCACCGCAAATAAGAGCTGAGATTGAGTATGTCGTATCGTATTGGCGTTGATCTGGGTGGTACCAAAACCGAGGCTATTCTAATGAATAGTTCGGGCGAAATATTGTCGCGCGAACGCCGACCCACTCCAGCCAAAGAAGGTTACGACGCCATACTGGAAAACATTGTTGATCTGGTGCACTCACTAGAGAATCAGGCAGGTGAAGAATCTTTTGTTGGTATCGGCACACCGGGCGCTATCTCGACCAGCACGGGATTGCTAAAGAACTCCAATACGGTCTGCATGAACGGGATGCCGGTGCAGGCGGACCTGGAACGTCGCCTGAGCCGCAGTATTCGCATCGCCAATGACGCCAATTGTTTTGCCCTGAGTGAGGCTATTGATGGTGCTGGTCAGGGAAATGAAGTTGTCTTTGGTGTCATCATGGGTACGGGTGTTGGCGGTGGTATTGTATTCAGACAATCGATACACCAGGGCCCACAACACATTGCCGGCGAGTGGGGACACAACGTTCTTGAGCCCAATGGTCCTCCGTGTTTCTGTGGTAAGAATGGTTGCGTCGAAACCTTCCTGTCTGGCCCTGGTCTTTTACATGCCTATCGCGAAGAAGGCGGCGACAAAGGTGACGACACCAAGGCTATTGTCAGCAAGGCAGAACAAGGTGACGCACTAGCCGAAGACACCATGCAGCTTTTTCTGGATCGCTTCGGCCGCGCCTTGTCTATCGTGGTGAATATTCTCGATCCAGACGTTATTGTGCTCGGCGGTGGTATGTCGAATATTGAAAGACTTTATACTGAAGGCACCGCGGCACTGACGCGTCACGTGTTCAATGATGAACTACTAACCAAAGTTGTGCGCAACTCTCATGGTGACAGTGCCGGGGTTCGTGGTGCGGCCTGGCTTTGGCCTGCGTAAGCTTTTCTTCACCTTCACGAAATGATCAACGAGATACCGTCATCACTTCTGATAATTCTGGAACGAATTGTACGATCGCATTCGGCTGGACTGAGCGAGGCCCAGTTAATCAAATGTGTTCGTCAGGAGCATGACGAGTTTCAGATCCCGGATAAATTTGAAAATAGCCTTAGCCTATTTCGATCTCATTTCCTGTTATTCCATATGCTCTATCGCCTGCAAACCGAACTGTGGGAACAGAAGTCCGGTCACCTGGAGATCTCACCACTTTGTATAAGAATCCTGTCCTACCAATCGGGCTCGTCAGGATTACGCGAATCCGACACGCTCCGGTCTTACTATCTCGATCTGCAAAATCTCGATGGCACTTCGAAACAGGATGTGGATGCCATGTTGACAGGATTCTGGAAGCGATACCTGAGTCCGGAGGGTCGAAAAGAGGCACTGAAAGCACTGGGCCTTGAAGATCCGGTGGACGACCAAACCATCAAAACGCGTTATCGAAAACTGGCCATGGAACATCACCCGGATCGCGGTGGAGATACCGAGCAACTGCAAACCATTCACGCGGCGATTCGAACACTGCTACCCTGATCTGGCTCGGGTTTTTAGACCACCGGTGAGCTGCCATTTGGTGCCCCTCCAGAGGGTCGGACTGACGTGCAATGGCATAATGTCATTTCTGCCAATAACCTAGCCTGGCCCGCAGCGTAGGTCGCTCCTGAAAGTTATTGTTAGTGTCAGGATTATCGCCATTCTTCCCCGTTCCGCTTAAAACAGGCACTTTTCTCGCTCAAACGAATATTATCTAACGTTGTACCAACATTGGGCACGACATTTGCATTAATAATTTCACAGGAATACAGAGCGTCCGCAACAGGGAATGTACACCCACATATATGGCGCTAACCCAATCCAGGAGTGGGAACCGATGAAGTCATTTGTATCAACTGTTTTAGCAGCGATTATGCTGCTGGCCCTGCCAATCGCGCAGGCCGCTAAGGACGAATTCCCCGGGCGAAAGATTTACCCGGATGTCCCAACCATAAGCGTTGCGGAGCTTGCCCGTCGCTTGAACTCAGTCACTGTTGTGGATGCTCGCACCAAGTACGAATACGACACCATTCATATTGCTGGCTCAGAGAATATCCTGGTGTCCAAAACGAGTTTTGAAGACGAAGTCAGGGCGCTACGTGAACGTACTAAAAAACCCATCGTTTTTTACTGCAATGGTCACACCTGCATGAAGTCCTACAAGGCAGCACGTCGCGCAATGAGCGCCGGTATTAAAGACGTTTATGCCTTTGACTCGGGAATTTTTGACTGGACACGAGCCAATCCAAAAAATGCCGTTTTGCTAGGCCAGAGCCCGGTGCGTGTTAGCGACCTAATCAGTAAGAAAGATTTCAAGAAACGTCTGCTAAGTCCTGCCGAATTCCAGAAGCGCGTTACCCGTTCTAATGTGCTGGTGCTGGACGTTCGTAGCCGTTTGCAACGTGCTGGTGCTGGTCTGTTCCCGTTCGAGGAGAAATTTGCCAGCCTGGATAACAAAGAGAAACTCGACCGTTATCTGAACAAAGCCAAGCGCGAAGGCAAGACTGTGCTGGCTTATGACGCGGTGGGTAAGCAGGTACGTTGGTTTGAATACTACCTGCGGAAGAAAGGCATCAAGAATTACTACTTCATGAAAAAAGGCGCCGACGGTTACGTCGCTTTGTTAGCCAAGCAACAAAAAAGCACACTGGTTACCAAAGACGCGGCCAAAGTTTCCAAGAAGTAAGAGAAAGATTTCATCTCCCCCCATTCATGATGGGTTCGGGCGGTACCAGTGACACTGGTACCGCCCATTTTTTTAGTGCTCACGAGTGGCAACAAACTGCACGTCCGGCCAACGTTCCATCGCAAGATTTAGATTCACCATGGTAGGTGCTAAATATGTCAGGCTGCCACCGCTATCGAGCGCCAGGTTTATTTCGTTCTTTTTGCGGAACTCATCCAACATCTTCTCATCATCACACAGTATCCACCGCGCGGTATTGACGTTAATTGGCTCGTAGACACAATCCACTCCGTATTCGTCCTTGAGACGGTAGGCGACGACGTCAAACTGCAGTACACCAACTGCGCCCAGGACAAGGTCGTTGCGCGCCAGGGGGCGGAACACCTGTGTCGCGCCCTCTTCGCTCAACTGGTCCAAACCCTTTTGCAGGGCCTTCATGCGTAGTGGATCTTTAAGAACCACACGCCGGAACAACTCCGGGGCAAAGTTGGGAATACCGGTGAACTTGAGGTCTTCCCCCTGGGTAAAAGTGTCGCCAATTCGGATGGTGCCGTGATTATGCAGACCAATGATGTCTCCCGAGTATGCGTTCTCCACACTCTCACGGTCTCGTGCCAGAAAGGTAATGGCGTTTGGAACCTGTACGTCACGACCGATGCGGACCTGATATAACTTCATTCCTTTTGAAAACTTCCCGGACGTGAGTCGCATAAAGGCAATGCGATCCCGATGTTGGGGATCCATATTTGCCTGAATCTTGAAAACAAATCCGCTCAGTTTTTCCTCATTGGGCTCAACCTGGCGCTGCTTCGTTTCACGTGAGAGGGGTGACGGCGCATTATCAATAAAGGAATCCAATAGCTCCTGAACGCCAAAGTTGTTAATAGCGGAACCAAAAAAGACTGGCGTCAATTCACCGTTAAGATACGCATCGACGTCAAATTCGTTGCTGGCGCCCTTCACCAGATCGATCTCGTCGCGCAATTCCTGCGCCTGGTCGCCAATGCGCTGGTCCAATTCCGGATTATCGAGACCGTTGATAACCTCACCTTCCTGGATCTTGCCGCCATGGGTCGCGCTGAAGAAATGGACGCTATCATTATATAAGTGATACACACCTTTGAAGCGCTTGCCGCTGCCAATGGGCCAGGTCACCGGTGCGCAGCCGATCTTCAGAATATCCTCGATCTCATCCATCAGTTCGATGGGATCACGGCTCTCACGATCAAGCTTATTGATAAAGGTCATGATCGGTGTCGTACGCAATCGGCAGACTTCCATCAGCTTAATCGTTCTTGGCTCGACACCGCGTGCACCATCAATCACCATCAGCGCGGAATCCACTGCAGTTAAAGTGCGATAGGTATCTTCGGAAAAGTCTTCGTGGCCGGGAGTATCCAGCAGATTGACCACGTGGTCCCTGTAAGGAAACTGCATGACCGACGAGGTCACGGAGATACCGCGCTGCTTTTCCAGCTCCATCCAATCCGAGGTCGCGTGGCGTGCGGCCTTACGCCCCTTAATCGTACCGGCCAATTGAATCGCACCCCCGAAAAGCAACAGCTTTTCAGTGAGCGTGGTCTTGCCGGCATCCGGGTGGGAAATAATGGCGAAGGTTCTGCGCCGGGAAACTTCTTTGGCGATTTCTGACATTAGAGACTAAATGGGGCCTGGTGCCGCCTGCTTAAAGGCGGGCGATTATACAGAAATGGGGAAGTTTGTGTCGCTGCGCGACTATACGCGGGGTGCTTCGCCCCCTGCACCCCCGAGGTACTTTTGTTTCGGCAAAAGTACCCAAAACCATTTGCTCCTGCCGTCCGCTTATCTCCTGCGCTTCGCGGAAAAATCGTTTGTCGCAAATCCAACTCGTCGGTCTGCCTATGGGCACCCTCGACTCGAACAGTGGGATTTGCTCCCGGATTTTTCCTTGCGATGCTCGGTGCTCCCGAAATCGCGGAAAGTCAAAACCAGTGGTAAGTTGAATGTGAATAGTCAATTGGCCCTGTCCGCTTTTACTCAAAAGCGGACACTCAGGACCGAAAAAGGAAGAATTAAGTCTATACTGTCTGCTAACGACCCGTAGCGGACTCAATCGATTGACTCCTGAAACTAACTTCTCGATCAAACAATGATGAAAATCAGTAACCCGGAAGTGGCAGAAGTTTTTAGTAACTACCCGCCATCAATGCGAAAGAAGTTAATGGTCCTGCGCAATCTGGTACTTGAAACAGTGTCGGAAACCGAAGGTGTCGGTGAGGTAGAGGAGACACTCAAATGGGGAGAGCCTAGTTACGTAGTCAAGGGTGGGAGCACGATCAGGATGGACTGGAAAAGCGCGCACCCAAAGCAATACGCGATGTACTTTAATTGTGCAACCAAACTGGTCGATACGTTCAAAGAGATCTATGGAAACAAGCTTAAGTTTGAAGGCAATCGGGCTATTGTATTCGATGAGCAAGATGAGGTGCCAGCGGATGTTCTAAAACACTGCATCTTTTTGTCTCTCACATACCATGCTAGGAAGAATTTACCGATGTTGGGCGTGTGACGAAGACACGCTTTGACCAGAATCGCTCGTGCGAACCTAGTAAGGTCCGCTAATGGCCGAAAGCGGTCATTAATCTTCCCCAAAGCCCCAATAAATCCTCCCCGTAGACACTTAGAACTGCCGATGGCAGTTCATCAAGTACTTCCTGAACTCGCAGGCTCGCTCTGGTCGCGCAGCCGAAGCTGACGATGAAAACCGGTTGGAGTGAGCCGCTGTGGAGCTCGTGACAGCTGGAGCGAATTGCGAACAGCTGGCCGACGACTTTGGCGAACGATCCGGTTTTCGAGGAAGGCTGAGGGTAGCCCGCAGGGCCAAGGACGTCGGGGTGTCTTTCTCTTTGGTTACTTTCTCTTGGACAAGCAAGAGAAAGTAACCTGCTGCCGGTCAGCCACCGGCGAATAACTTTTCAGCTCGCCGCAGGCAAACCTACCTAGCACTGCTCCCACGGCAAACCTTCATGCCGCCAACCGCCGAGCGTGCTTCGATGATGATGATCGTCGAGCTCGCCCTCGAACCCCTCTAGCACGTTGTAAACGTCTGTGAATCCTTCCTTGACCAGTAATTCTCCAGCCTCAAGCGAACGCTTACCGCTTCGACAAATCAGCACAACCGGTGAAGAACCCACTGTATCAATATGACTCAATCCCCCTAAAAGCACCTTGCGTACTTCGGTTGCGAAATGGGGATTGATTTTCCAGTCTGGCTCATCGATCCAGGGGATATTGATGGCGCCCATCGGGTGGCCAATAAACAGGAATTCCATATTGGAGCGAGTATCGATAAGCATTGCCCGCGGATCCTTTTGCAGCAGCTCATAGGCCTCCTGCGGACCAAGTGATTTCACGTTATTTCCCATGGGCTTGCTCCTGAAGCTAATGCCCTCACTATATTATAAGGAGCGAACCTTTTCCGCTGTGGCTGTGCTTCGCTGCTACCGGAGAGTGGCTCCGAATTACAGATACCGGCAAATAACCGTATATCCCACGAAAAAACAGTATCCATGCAGCCCGAGTGCTGTACAATGCGCCTCTTTTTTGGCCCCTAAGTACGCAAAATGATTGAGAAACTTCGTAATATCGCCATTATCGCCCACGTCGACCATGGCAAAACCACTCTGGTGGACGAGCTCCTGAAACAGTCAGGAACTCTTGATACGCGCAAGAGTGAACCTGATCGCGTCATGGATTCCAATGATCTCGAGCGTGAGCGCGGTATCACCATCCTCTCCAAGAATACCGCCATTACCTGGAAAGACTACCGCATCAATATCGTCGACACGCCCGGGCACGCCGATTTCGGCGGCGAAGTTGAGCGCGTACTCAGTATGGTGGATTCAGTCTTACTATTGGTGGATGCAGTAGAAGGTCCAATGCCGCAAACCCGTTTTGTGACTCAAAAAGCGCTAGAGCACGGACTGCGACCCATTGTTGTCATTAACAAGATTGACCGTCCCGGTAGTCGCCCGGACTGGGTACTGGATCAGACTTTCGACCTGTTTGATCGACTCGGCGCCAGCGACGAGCAAATGGATTTTCCGGTGGTTTATGCCTCTGCACTAAATGGCTATGCCTCGCTAGACGATACTGCTCGAGACGGTGATATGACACCTCTATTTGAAGCCGTTGTCGAACATGTGCCTCACCCCGATGTCAATCCGGAAGGCGATCTGCAGTTGCAGGTCAGTAGCCTCGACTACAACAGTTACGTCGGCGTTATCGGAATAGGTCGTATCACACGGGGTCGCATCAAACCGAATCAGGCAGTCACGGTGATTGATACAGAAGGCCACACGCGCAACGGACGCGTGCTTCAGATTTATCGACTCATGGGATTGGATCGAGAAGAAATACAGGAAGCCGAAGCCGGCGATATCATCGCCTTCAGTGGTCTGGAAACATTGAATATTTCCGACACTCTTTGTGATCCCAATCAGGTTGAAGCACTGCCAGCTCTGTCAGTAGACGAGCCGACCGTTAGCATGACGTTTCAGGTCAACACTTCTCCCTTTTCCGGCCAGGACGGCAAATTTGTTACCAGCCGCCAGATCCGTGATCGTTTAAACCGGGAACTGGTGCACAACGTTGCCCTGCGTGTTGAAGACACTGAAGATCCCGACAAGTTCAAGGTTTCTGGCCGCGGCGAACTGCATCTCGGTATCCTGATTGAAAACATGCGACGAGAAGGTTACGAAATGGGTGTGTCTCGCCCGGAAGTTATTATCCATGAGCTAGACGGCGCCAAGGAAGAACCATTTGAGCAGGTCACAGTTGACGTGGAAGAAACCCATCAGGGCGGAGTCATGGAAAAACTGGGCGAGCGCGGAGGTGAATTGAAGAATATGTCGCCTGATGGGCAAGGCCGTGTGCGTCTCGATTATATTATTCCTGCTCGCGGGCTGATCGGATTCCGAACAGAGTTTCTTACCGCAACGCAGGGAACGGGCCTTATTTATAGCGTCTTCGACCACTATGGTCCGATGAAACCGGGCGAGTATGGCCAGCGCAACAATGGAGTCCTGATCGCTAACGGTGCAGGCAAATCACTTGGCTTCGCCCTGTTCAACCTGCAGGAACGTGGTCGTTTGTTTATCGGTCCCGGCGAGGAAGTCTACGAAGGCATGATCGTCGGCATACACAGTCGCGACAACGATCTGGTGGTGAACCCGCTTAAGGGCAAGCAACTGACAAACGTTCGTGCATCCGGCACCGATGAGGCAATTCAATTGACACCTCCGATTCGAATGACACTGGAACAGGCTCTCGAATTTATTGACGACGATGAATTGGTGGAGGTTACACCCAATTCCATTCGTCTGCGGAAGAAGTTCCTGAAAGAGCACGAACGCAAGCGTGCCGGCAGGCAGGCCAGCGCCTGACAGATGTAGTCAGTTTTTTCAACATTGATAGGCGTCAAATATCTGTAACGTCTGGCAGATATACTGTCATGGGGATTAGTACTAATGACGGAAACTGCAGAACAAATTATCGATCTCAAACAACCAGAGTTCTACTTCAATCGGGAGTTGAGCCTGCTGGAATTCAATCGTCGCGTATTGTCGCAGGCGCTTGACGAAAACACACCGCTACTCGAGCGGTTACGATTCCTGTGTATTTCCAGCACGAACATGGACGAGTTTTTCGAGGTTCGCGTCGCCGGCGTTAAGCAAAAGGCAGAAATTGGATCTGTACAAGCTGATCCGGACAATATGGCGCCGCAGGAAGTACTCAACGCAATTGGCAATAATGCCCATGTTCTGGTCGACGAACAGTATCACACCCTGAACGATGTCCTGATTCCAGAGCTCGAAAAGGAACAAATCCGGTTTATCCGGCGCAGTGACTGGAGCCCCGAACAGGAAACCTGGCTGCGTAACTTCTTTGAAACTGAATTGCTGCCGGTACTGAGCCCTTTAGGTCTCGATCCTGCGCACCCGTTTCCGCGCATTCTCAATAAAAGTCTTTGTTTTATTGTTTCACTAAAGGGCAAAGACGCCTTTGGTCGTAGCGGTGGATTCGCAGTCGTACAGGCGCCGCGTTCCCTGCCACGAATCATCCAGCTACCGGCCAGAGAAAAAGGCAATGGGCCATACGATTTTGTATTCCTGTCTTCCGTCATCCACGCCCATGTGGACGCCCTGTTCCCGGGAATGAAAGTGACCGGCTGTTACCAGTTCCGCGCCACCCGTAACAGTGACCTGTTTGTTGACGAAGAAGAAATTGATGATTTGTTAAGAGCCGTTGAGGGCGAGCTGGCCTCGCGTCGTTATGGCGCAGTCGTTCGACTCGAAACTGCCGATAATTGCCCTGATGACCTGGTTCAGTTCCTGTTAAGTCAGTTCAACCTCAAGCCGGATGATCATTACCGGGCTAATGGACCGGTAAACCTGAACCGTCTGGCAGCAGTGTGTGACATTGTTGACCGACCGGATCTTAAATATCCGGGCTTTACACCAAGCTTGCCGGAAGAGTTTGCGGCAAAGAAGAACATATTCGATGTTATTCGTCGTCGCGATGTTCTGCTGCATCACCCGTTCCAAAGTTTTTTACCAGTCATTGATTTTCTCAAGGCAGCGGCGGCAGACCCACAGGTTCTGGCAATCAAGCAAACCTTGTATCGCACGGGTCCGGAATCTGCCATCGTTGACGCACTTGTTAGCGCCGCTCAATCTGGCAAGGAAGTCACTGTCGTTATCGAGCTACGCGCAAGATTTGATGAAGCCGAGAACATTGCTCTTGCTAACCGACTGCAAGAAGCTGGTGCACAAGTAGTGTATGGCGTGGTTGGTTATAAGACCCACGCGAAGATGATCCTCGTTGTACGTCGCGAAGGCAAAGGCTTGCGCCACTACGTACACATGGGAACTGGTAACTACCACCATCGCACTGCTCGCCTGTATACGGATTACGGTCTGTTTTCTGCCGACCGGGGAATTGGTGAAGACGTACACAATGTATTCCTGCAACTAACAAGCCTGGGTAAAGTACCCAAACTGAACAAATTGCTTCAGTCACCGTTTACATTGCATGACGAATTGATAAAGAAAATTGCGCGTGAAGCTGATAATGCCCGAGCCGGAAAACCCGCGCGTATTATTGGCAAATTTAATTCATTGGTAGAACCGCAGCTGGTACAGGCTTGTTACGAGGCCAGCCAGGCCAGTGTTGAGATAGATCTGATAATTCGCGGCGTGTGCATGCTACGACCCGGTGTGCCAGGAGTATCGGAGAACATACGCGTACGCTCCGTCATTGGTCGTTTCCTGGAACACACTCGCATATATTACTTTGAGAACGCTGGTGAACCGGAAGTCTATGGAGCTAGTGCTGACTGGATGGGGCGCAATATGTTTCGGCGCGTGGAGATCGCCTTCCCGTTCGAAACCAAGCGTCTTCGTGATCGTGTGATCAAGGAACTGAAATACTACCTCAATGACAATACTCAGGCATGGAGGCTACAAGATGACGGAAAATATGTTCAGGATGATGTGACTGAAACATCAACAATCGGTTTTGACGTACAGTCTTCGCTGCTTGAAGAACTGGCTGAAAACTAAGCACCAATCAAGCGTAAGTCAGCTCGTAATCCAACACCTTAAGGTAGGCCGCCTCTTCCTCAAGATCTGCGCTGGTTAGCGGGTGTTCGTCCAACCACGCCTCCGGGAATTCTAACGCAACCGAATTCTTTTTTGCCTTAAGACCGATTTCCGGTAATGGTGTCTCACTGCGACTGCGATGTAATAGAACCGCCAGGCGCAGCAGAATTACCATGCGCTCTACAGTTCTTCGCTCGTCGTTTGGCAGGTCATCAAACAATTCTTTTAATAGCTTGCGTCGGTGCAAGCGCACTAGCAGCGCCAGCAAATGCTGCTCTTTACGGGAAAATCCTGGCAGGTCTGCATTATCCAGTAGATAGGCACCATGCTTGTGATAACCGGATCGAGCTACCTGTAAACCCATCTCGTGTATCTCTGCCGCCCATTGCAGCAGGTCTTCAACTTCTACGCCCTCTAGTGACCATGAGCTGCCTACCTTTCCCAGAAAATCAACGACAGTTTCCTTGATGATCGACGATTGTTTAGCGTCAACTTCATATCGACTGGCCAAGCCCTGAATGGTACGGATGCGTGTGTCTTCATGCCGGATTCTGCCTAGCAAGTCGTAGATCAAGCCTTCGCGCAGCGCACCATCTGCTACCTCCATGTTCTCAATACCTAGGGCTTCGAAAGTGGCTGCCAGAATGGCGACACCACCTGGGAACACGGGTCGGCGTTCGTCTGTCAGGCCAGATATCTTGAGCTTATCCATATGGCCGGCTTTGAGCAGTTCATTGACCAGTCGATCCAGGGATTCACGGCTGATGCCATGTTGGCACCAGCCGTTTTCCATTACGACTTGGCCCACGGCACGAATGGTACCGGATGCACCGACTGCCTGACTCCAACCAATATCCCGATAGGCTGCCTCATGGGGTTCAAGCTCCACCCGTGCCGAAGTGATGGCTTTGCGCCAACGCTTATCGCTAATGCGACCATCCGCGAAATATTTTCGACTCATGCTGACGCAACCCATATGAAGGCTGCGCATATGAAGTGGCTCAAACAGTTTGCCAATGATTAATTCGGTACTACCGCCGCCTATGTCCATCACGAAGCGCTGGGAATCATCTCCTGCCAGATCGTGGGAAACACCAAGATAGATAATTCTTGCCTCCTCGACCCCGGATATAATTTCGATCGGATGACCGAGCGCAGCTTCTGCTTTTTGAAGGAATTTAGTGGAGTTTTTTGCTTTACGCAAAGTGTTGGTTCCAACGGCGCGCACCGAACCTGGTACCAGCGGACGAACTCGTTGCCCAAAACGCTCGAGACAAGCAAGCGCTCGATCTTGAGCAGCCTGATCTAGGTTGTTGTTTTCATCCAATCCACCGCCCAGGCGAACCATCTCACGCAAACGATCAATCACCTCGATCTCACCATCACGCAGACGCGCGACAATCATGTGAAAACTGTTAGAGCCCAGATCAATTGCGGCGACGGTATCGAAGTTTTGTTTGGAGAAGAAAAACACTGATAGTTACATTCCTGCCTCTACACACGTCTGCCCGACTGCGATAAACGACCGGCAGGCGCCCCAAATCGCGATCAATTCGCAACCCGGTATAGCGGATCAGGTAAAGTATCTATGTTCCGGAGGTCAGACGCAACTTGGGCGCATGTTTAGCGCCTGTATTGCAGCGTCAGATCTGGACTTCGATGAGAGATGTTAGCTTTCCATGCCGCAGCGGAAGCGACTGGTCCACGGAAAAATGTTTGGGTGTATAAAATGCAGATGGTTTTTCCGGTCGTAATACACGCATACGCACGTAAGCCTCCGCGACCAGCTGACTGCAAAAAGCATAATGTGTTGCTTTTCGATTCCGGCCAAAACCAACTTTGACATACTCGAGAAAATAGTTTCGGTAAGGTGCGCGACGTAATCGCTTAAACAACCATCGGAACCGTTTCATCATCACGGCATTCCGCTCGACGCCAGTCAGTAACCGAACTGCAGCCACACCATCGTACGAACGCAGTTTTTCCTCAAGCCTGACTAACTGTACACCCCGGGGAATATGACCGTATTCAACATCCTCGACCGTGTTATTGGATGTGGCTTCCCACAGAAACAATTCATCGGTTGATGCATCACGCACCACAATGCCGATATGGGACCAGCGGCTGCGTGTAAATATACGGATAAGCTGGCTTATCAAACTGCGCCCGGAAAAGAGCAATATATCTCCGGTCTGCATCCGGCCCCGGATTTGCTCAAACTCGACCACTCGAGCGTTTGCCACCTTTCCATCCTCCTCTTGGTGCGCCCGTCTAGATCCTGTCCTCACAGACGTGGATCGACATACTGGTTTCCGTGACCTCACTTCGACCGGTATAGGCAAAAATCGCAAAAAACAATACCTGCAGGAAAACCAGCATAAATGGTGTCCACACTACCGAGATCCCTAACAACAAATTGGCCACCGGCATTTGAACCGTGTTGGCAATCACACCAAATCCAACTGCATACAAAGTTGAGATGATAGCCATCCACTGATAAGGCGTAATCTTGTTGGTACCGCGATAGTCGGCGCGTAAGAATTCCGAAACCAGGCGCCAAAGTTGTGTCACCACGATGGCAACAACCAGCGAACTAAAATAAAAGTTGCTTAAGTATAACCAGGTGGAAACCAGGCCGGTTACGACATAAAGCACGGCTGTTATCGCCTGCACGGGAACCACCTTCACGCCTTCGAGGCCACTTGCATAGGATATTTCTTGGTAGCACCAAGAAACTCGAAATTCCAGTTACTGAATAATTTTTGCATCCGTGGTGAGAGCTCGGAGACAGTGCGGCCATAACAGCAACCAAAGCTGACACAAGCCAGTCGACCCAATCCCTCACCGAAAGCATAGGCAATCGCCATCGCGGCCATCATTGGCA
>CAJICK010000109.1_pt1 | contig 17418 bp, 19 predicted proteins | sample 9199621 | NCBI WGS metagenome assembly CAJICK01 (sample SAMEA7708342, study PRJEB35096) | sediment metagenome | biome: marine neritic benthic zone biome [ENVO:01000025]; feature: sediment [ENVO:00002007]; material: shallow marine sediment [ENVO:03000034] sea grass bed [ENVO_01000059] ... | reverse complement strand
CTGATGCATCATGCTGATTTGGCCGGCGGGTCCGCCAAAGCTGATGAAGCCGAGCTTAAACCAGTATTTGACTGCGTCTAGAAACGACGCCGTTTCCGGTTTAGTACTATCTCCTTGAGTGGTCACTGACATGTGAATGATTACCTTTGTTATTGTTATTTCATCCGCTTTCGGCCAGAAGCAGACACTCAATATCTAACGTGTGATCTTAGCCGCGTGGCTACACGTCCGCTAGGGCTGCTCGTTATGTGATTCCTTGCTCAAAATATTATTTTCAATTTTTTGCTTTCGGTAACAGGCGGTGAGTAGCCCACGCAATTTAAATGATTACTTAATTTGTTATTGAATAGGCATCTCCATCATCTCAGACACCTCAAGTGATCCACCAATTTCAAGAAAAGGACAATCCTTTGCAATCGATAGTGCGGCCTCCATCGATTCTGCTTTAATAATTGAAAACCCAGACATGGCACTACTTCCGCCTTCTCTTATAGTCCCATCAGGGCTTACCGTATTTGTATCCTTTAATGGGATAGTAGGAATGACAACCGAGTCACCGAGCGATGTTAACCACTCCATATATTTCGAAAAATGCTTACTAGCTTCCTCTGGATTGGTTGGCTGATCGCCGCCCAGATAAACAAATACGAACTGTGTCATTCTAATTTCCTCATTGAATAAATTATCGATCAATCATGCCGCCTACCGTGCCTGATTCATAAAAAGGGCAGCTTTCGGCCAATAGCAGACACTTTGAACCTAACGTTTGAATTAAGCGGCCCGAAAAAGCAACCCTTTTGAGGGCCCGAGCTGCGCTGTGCGCTGCGATTTGAATGACTTTTTAGGCGCCATGTTCTGGGGATCCTTTCTGTGATATTTGCCGCGCCAACTGTCTCATGATTTCAATTAAAACGAATGCTGCGGCTACTACTTCAAGCAGGATTGTAGAATTCATTGTTACCGTGTGTTCTGACAGTGGTGCAACAACGTAATGTCCAAGGCTATCAAGACCTAGCGCAGCATATATAGCCAAAATCAAGAGTCCAACAATGTGATATCCTCGATTTACAAGAATCCATCCTACAACTCCTACTATCGTCAGTCCTATCCATGCGAAATATACACCTGCACGAGTCCACGAAGCTGATAGGTTTGGATAGTCCGAGAGGAATTCGGCATTGTGGGTAAAGTGTATAAGGCTTGCCGCCCCATAGATGAGAAGCAAAATAAGAAGTGTTTTCCGTACTGGTCTACGCATCTTCATCATAGCTTTTGACGCCTAACAGTTGATTATGAAGCCATGGCTTGACTAATTATTTGCTGAATCTTTGACTAAACGGATCAATTCGATAGCGTCCGCTATGGGTTGAAAGCAGACATTAGAGCATTTTTGTTTTTATATAGAAAACAGCTTTTCGCAGTTCGCTGTTGTTGCTTCCGAGACTTCTTCTAGTTCGACACCCCGAAGCTCAGCAATAAACTCGGCAACGAAACGAGTATATCCGGGCTCATTGGTTTTTCCCCTATGCGGCACTGGTGCGAGGTATGGAGAATCGGTTTCTACTAACATCCGATCCAGAGGCGCCTTCTTGGCTACTTCCTGCAACTCACGGGCATTCTTGAATGTCACGATCCCGGAGAAAGAAATATAGAAACCAATATCCATCGCACGTTTGGCCGTATCCCAGTCTTCTACGAAACAATGCATCACCCCACCTGCTTCGTGAGCACTCTCTTCCTCCAGGATATCCAGCGTATCGCTGGAAGAATCCCGCGTGTGAATGATTAGCGGTTTATTGATCTGTTTGGCGACTTCGATATGTCGGCGAAAGCGATCGTGCTGCCAATCCATTTTTTCTTCAGAACGGTAGTAGTCCAGCCCGGTTTCACCGATGGCAACCACATGGTCGTCGGTCGCCAATGCCAGCAACTCTGCAACTCCCGGGTCGCGACCTTCCTGTTCGTTAGGATGCACACCGACGGACGCATACACATTGTCATATCGTGTCGCGAGATCGAGCACCTGGGGATAGTCTTCCATATTCACTGAGATGCAGAGCATGCGGTTAACGCCATTCTGACGCGCTCGCTCGATGACCTGCTCGACTTCGTCGCCCAGCGGGTCAAAATTGATATGGCAGTGAGAATCGACGAGATCGATCACGACGGAATCTGGAGGTCGCTGAGAGTTGGTTACATGGTATGGGTAGGTCGTTCGCTCTTAAGCGCCCCACCCAGGATGGTTTCAATCTTGTTTCGTGCCGCGCCGGAGTCCTTGTCGCTGAACTGGATGCCAATACCGGCGGCCCGGTTGCCCTGTGCACCCTGGGGGGTTACCCAGACGACAGTGCCAGCGACCGGAATCTTTTCCTTGGAATCCATCAAGGTGAGCAACATGAAAACTTCAGCACCAATTTTATATGCCTTACTGCTGGGCACAAAGATACCGCCGTTTTTCAAATACGGCATGTATGCGGCATAAAGCGCATTCTTGTCTTTGATGGTGAGGGAGAGTACCCCTGGTCGACCTGCCGGACCGGCCATGAAACCTCGCTAATTATTATGCTGTTACTCTGTTCCAGCGTATCAGAATATCTTCCAGAAGCAAGCGCTCGTCCACGGGTGTCGTCAGCAGACGAATGCCCTCAGTAACGACCTCAAGCAGCTCCGCAATCTTACGAGCAGGCACACGTTTGGCAGTTGCCTCGATCGCTTCCAGCGCGTCTGGATTGTTCCAATCCTGGGAACTGCTGGCACCGAGATCGGCCTTGAGAACATCCAGCAGGAAACCGTGAAACCAGCTTAGCGCTGTGTCACTGCCATGTTTCTGCCAGTGTTCCGCACAAGCTACCGGATTATTGTTTTTTGCTATGGAAAGCAGATCGGAAAGAAGGTCTTTACGGTTATTTATAAAACCTTGTTCCACGAGACCTAACGCGGCCAGTGGCCCGCCGCCGGCAGCGGCCAGTGCGGCCTTGGCGTCGTCCTTGGAGATGCTGTAAGACGACATCCAATCCAGTGCTTCAGCTTTATCAGGCACTTTGATCTCAACTCGTGAACAGCGGCTGCGAATAGTCTGGGGCAAACGATGGGCTTGATGGCTAACCAGGAGCAACACGCTTCCCAGTGGCGGTTCTTCCAGCTGCTTCAACAAGCTATTGGAGGCTGCCATCGTCATCTCTTCTGCCGGAGTAAGAATGATCACCTTGCGAGCGGCGGTATGGGGCGTCAGTGTCAGATAGCGGTTTAGCTCACGGATCTGGTCAATGGAGATGGCTTTGCCCTCTTCCTCCTGGGTAACCACCTTCATATCTGGATGGGTCTTGGCTTCGAACAGCTGGCAGCTTCTACACTTGCCGCAAGGTTTGTCGTCCACACTATCCGTACATAGCAATCGATGAGCCAACTCAATTGCCAGTCGATTCTTACCCAGGCCAGCCTGGCCGGAAATCAACAATGCATGTGGCATACGGCCGAGCTCCCGGGTCAGTTTGCGCCACGGTTCTTTTAGCCAGGGAAGTGAATCGATTGCTGATGCCATTCTCAGCTCTTGGTTTTCAAAAAGTCGGAGATAACGTCGCGCAACTGCTGCTTCACATTCTCCAGTGATTGTGAAGCGTCAATAACACGGAATCGATCCGATTGTCTGTTTGCTTCGTCGAGATAAGCCTGTCGCACACGCTCGAAGAAATCCAGGTTCTCCTGTTCGAACCGATCGGGATCACTACGGTTGCCGGCGCGCTCAAGCCCCTGCGCCACGGGAATATCAAACAGGATCGTCAGGTCGGGCTGCAACCCGTCCTGCACCCATTGTTCGAGCACTTCGATTCGCTTGTGCTCGATACCGCGACCGCCACCCTGATAAGCATAGGTTGCATCAGTAAAGCGATCACAAAGGACATGGGTACCTTGCTCCATGGCCGGTTTAATAACAGACTGAATGTGTTGAGCTCGCGCGGCAAACATTAACAATAACTCGGCTTGTTCGTGTATGTGTGTATCGTCCGGTGTGAGCAACAGTTCGCGTACGCGTTCACCCAATTCAGTGCCACCGGGCTCACGCGTTAACAGGACTTCGTGACCAGATTGTTCAAGCAACTCCTGAATAAATGGGATACAAGTAGACTTACCAGCACCCTCCCCACCTTCTAATGTAATAAACAGACCACGATTCATTGTTTTCGGCCACCTAGCTGATATTGAATCACAGCCTTCTGATGCTCCTTCAATGTTGAGGAGAATTTATGTGTGCCATTGCCGCGGGATACAAAGTAGAGATGATCAGTTTTCGCGGGATGCAGTGCTGCCCGAATAGCATCCCCGCCCGGCATGGCGATGGGTGTAGGAGGCAAACCTTTGCGTGTATAGGTGTTATACGGCGTGTCTCGCCTTAGATCCCTGCGACGCAAGTTACCATCAAACTTTTCTCCAATGCCATAAATTACCGTTGGGTCTGTTTGCAGCCGCATCCCCTTGCGCAGTCTATTAACAAAGACGCCCGCAATTTCCGGGCGCTCTTCAGGCACCCCGGTTTCTTTTTCGACGATCGAAGCCATCGCCAGCGCTTCATACGCTGTCTTATAGGGCAAACCCTCTTCTCTTTGCTGCCATTCACTGGAAAGTGTTTTCTCCATACGATCGTATGCCTGCTTCAAAATTACTAGGTCCGAAGTGCCCGCTGTGTATTTATAAGTGTCCGGGTAAAAGCGCCCCTCCGGATGCTCACCTTGACGACCCAATTTTAACATTATCGTCTCTGGCGATATGTCTTTGAGGGTGTGATCAAGTTTGTCGGCGTTATTTATTGCCAGCATGACTTCGCGAAAATTCCAACCCTCCGGTATTAATAGCGAGTACTGAATTGATCTGCCTGAAACAACCTTGTTGAGCAGCTCTCTTTGCGAAATGCCGTTTTCGAACCGGTATTCGCCGGCCTTAAGTTTGCGATGATCCCCTTGCAGGTATGCAAGTAATACGATCGTATAGCGATTTGGTAATACGCCATCTCGACGCAGCTCACGAACAAACCCGTTTAATGTAGTGCCTGGTTCTACCGTGTAGGTTTTATCCGTTGTTGTCAGGCCAGCGGACCACGCATACAAAAGATATATCAGTAGCAAAGCACCGACGGCAATCAGTGCCAGCATCCCTTGGCGGGCCTTCCGTTTACTTAACAATGACTTTACTGATTGCATCTTGAATTTGTCGCTCCAGATCGCTTACTGGATACTCGTATTGCTCAAGTTTTTTAACCGGCCAAAGACCGATCAGGCTGTTAGAAACAAATAACGCGTCTGCTTTATATACCATATCCATGGTGACAGACTCTTCCCGATATGCCACGCCCAAAGCCGACAGCTTATCCAGTATTTCCGCCCGCATGACGCCTTTGACACCGCATTCGGTCAACCTAGGTGTGACGATCGTGCTGCCTAATTGCAGAAAGACATTCGACATGGTTCCCTCGATGACTTCATCAGACGCGTTCAACATCAAACCTTCCTGGTAATCGTCGTCCCATTCGGCCCGCGCCATCACCTGCTCCAGACGATTGCAGTGCTTGCAACCCGCTAATACTGGGTTACAAGACAATCGCGTCTTACAAACGCGAAGTTCTATGCCTTGTTCCCTGAGCATCGGATCGCGATCCGGCCAATCATGAATGGATACAATTCTTGTTGCTGGTTCACCGGTGTTCGTACGATAACCTCTTCCGCCCGGGCCACGTGTCACGACGATCTTCGCCACCGCCCTATCATTACCATCGACCAGAGACTCAACGTCCTTGCGCAATGTAGCGGCATCGAGATTGATTTCTATGCCCAGCACTTTGCAGGAATCAAACAGCCTGGTCATATGTCGATCCCATAAAAGCGGTTCAGACTCGCTAATCGCAATGGTTTCGAAACAGCCATCGCCAAATTGCAGTCCGCGATCCCCAATCGAGATGGTATCTGCGGGCATTCCATTAACTAGACTCTGCATCGTGGTTACACGTCCTCTCCTAATGCGCGCAACATGCCTTTGGCTTTGGCCCTGGTTTCGTTCAATTCTCGATCCGGTTCAGAATCGGCCACGATTCCTCCGCCTGCGCGAAATGTTACTTGTTTGCCATTTTGTACTAGCGTTCGAATAAGAATATTCAGATCCATGGAGCCATCACGATTGATATACCCCATGGAACCCGTGTACGCACCGCGCGCACTTCGCTCGAGCTCCTGAATGATTTCCATACATCGAACTTTAGGGCAACCAGTGATGGTTCCGCCGGGAAATACCGCCCTAATGACATCAACTGGTCTCATGCCTTTCACGAGCGTTCCAGTAACTTCAGAAACAATGTGATGCACATGTGAATAAGATTCTAGCGCCATTAGTTCAGATACCTCCACGCTACCGGGCTCGCACACACGCCCAATATCATTTCGCTCCAGATCAATCAGCATTATATGTTCCGCACGTTCTTTCGGGTGCCGGAGCAGGCGTTGCGACAACTCTTGATCTGCCTCTGGTGTTTCTCCCCGTGGATGCGTACCAGCAATAGGACGTGTGGAAACCATGTTGTTTCTTACACTGACCAGACGTTCTGGTGACGAGCTGATGATGGCTATATTCTCTCCAAACAGGGCGACACCGGAAAATGGTGCCGGATTTTTCTGTTTTAGCTGATGGAAAATATCGAACGGTGTAACGTGCTCATCCACCTCTGCCTGCCACAGACGCGATAGATTGGCCTGAAAGATGTCACCTTCTTTGATGTAACGCTTGGTACGCGCAATGGAGTCGAGATATATCTCAGGAGCTTCTTCGTTTAGTTTCTGAACGTTAGCTGTATTGTACTCAATATGATGTTCAGTGGATGATAGCGCGCTTAAAGCAAACTCCAGCTGCTTGGAGTCCAGGCTATCTTCAGCGACAACATAGGAAGTTTGTTTCTTGTGGTCAACGATAAGGGCCAGAGGAATACGAGTGGCAACAGCAATTGGAAGATTGCTTTCCTCACCAAGCGCTTCTCCCTTTCCAAGTGATGGCTCTGTCTCCTGCACAAGTTCATAGGAAAGAAAAATAAACCATCCACCGGTAAAAGGAAGCGCTGGATCAGTCGATACGACGTCTGGTATTTCCAGACGTTTGAATTCCTCGTCAAAGGTATCTAGAAATTTTCCTGAAGCAGCTTGGCCGTTGACCTCTAGCCGACCATCGGCATGAAGTTTTATTTCACCGTCAGGCAAACCAAACAGCAAACTGTATCGCCCATTGGGCCCTACCGATGAGCTATCGAGTAAGTATGGAAAGTATTCCGGATCTTCTTGTTGAACGACGCTTAAGTCGAGCGTTCCATCAAGAGCGAGGTAGCGGAAGCCAGAATTGGTCTCCTTGAAATCTGATATCGCGGGAGACGTTTGGGCGGGCAATGGGGTTACCCGAAGCGACGCAATACCAGAGTTCCATTGGTTCCGCCAAAACCAAATGAGTTCGACATTGCTACATCGATCTTCATTTCTCTTGCGGTATCTGGCACATAATCCAGATCACAATCTGGATCCGGGTTGCTGAGATTTATTGTTGGCGGAGCAACCTGGTGATGCACAGCAAGGGCTGTGTAGATTGCCTCGATGCCGCCTGCGGCACCTAGCAAATGTCCGGTCATCGACTTTGTTGAACTGACGGCAACATCTTTAGCGCCTTCACCGAAGGTCAGCTTAACTGCCTGGGTTTCGGCCTTATCTCCTAACGGTGTCGACGTACCGTGTGCATTGACGTAATTCACTTCATCAACATTGATGCCGGCATTACGCAAGGCATTGTTCATACAACGTGAAGCGCCCTCGCCGTTCTCCGGCGGGCTGGTCATGTGATAGGCGTCGCCACTCATGCCAAAACCTACTACTTCTGCATAGATTTTCGCGCCACGCGCCTTGGCATGTTCGAGTTCTTCCAGAACAACCACACCAGCGCCCTCGCCGATTACAAAGCCATCTCGCTCTGCATCCCAGGGCCGACTGGCGCCCTCGGGGTCGTCGTTGCGGAAGCTAAGCGCTTTGGCGTTACCAAATCCTGCTAGACCGGTTGGTGTTACCGGCGCCTCTGCGCCACCCGCTACCATGACGTCCGCGTCGCCGTATTCAATCAGGCGCGATGCATCACCAATAGCATGCGTCGCAGTGGTGCATGCCGTCACCATGGCGAGGTTTGGGCCTTTGAGGCCGTACTTGATCGATAGATTCCCGGAAATCATGTTGATGATTGACCCGGGTACATAGAACGGCGATACACGACGCACACCCTTCTCATTCAGGGTCATCGTCGTGTTTTCAATTGACTCAAGACCGCCGATACCGGATCCAATATGGACACCAATCTTCTCGGCGTTGCTCTCAGTAATTTCGAGCCCAGAATCTTGAAAGGCCTGAATACCCGCAATCAGCCCAAGCTGAATAAAGCGATCCATCTTTCTCGCATCTTTAGGAGCGAGGTATTCACCAATATCGAGATTTTTTACTTCACCTGCGATCGTCGAGGGATAGCCGGTCGCGTCAAAATGGGAAATTTGGGTTATGCCGCTTTTACCGGCGACAATGTTGTTCCAGTTTTCTTCCATGTTCAAACCCACGGGAGAAACAATTCCAAGTCCAGTTACAACGACGCGACGCTTTGTCACCAGATGTACCTCTTAATTGAGCTTGCCCTAGCTATTTAGGCGGAGAGAAGGAGAATTCAGATAAATAAAGGGGTCGCCGACATCAAACATCGACGACCCCCCAGAATTGCAGACTACTTAGCCCAGGTTGGCGTTGATATAGTCAATCGCCTGTTGGACGGTAGTAATTTTTTCAGCTTCTTCGTCCGGAATTTCAGTATCAAATTCCTCTTCTAACGCCATCACCAACTCGACGGTGTCGAGAGAATCCGCGCCGAGGTCATCCACAAATGACGAAGTGTTAGTAATTTCGCCCTCAGCGACCCCTAGTTGTTCCGCGACAATCTTTGTGACGCGTTCGTCTACACTGCTCATATTTTATTTTCCTCCAGGAATTGCAGTATCCGGCTCTTGTCTAAAGTGGGCGCATAATTATCACACTTTGCGCGATGACGTCCAGTTCTGACCAAGCCCAATATAAGTAACTGTTAGTAAAAGAGTTTTAATTTCAATTCATGTGCATGCCGCCATTGACATGCAAGGTCTGTCCAGTCATGTATTCCGCGGCGGGTGAGGCAAGAAACGCAACGGCATGCGCGATTTCCTCTGCCTGCCCTAATCGACCCAGTGGAATCTGCGCCAACAGTGCTTCTCGCTGTTCTTCCGGCAAAGCGCGTGTCATGTCGGTATCGATAAAACCCGGCGCTACGACGTTGACAGTAATGCCTCGAGAACCAACCTCTCGTGCCAACGCCTTACTAAAACCGACAACACCGGCTTTGGCGGCTGCGTAGTTGCTTTGACCCGGATTCCCGGTAGCTCCAACGACAGAACTGATGCTGATGATGCGGCCACTTTTTGCTTTCATCATTGGGCGCAAACAGGCCTTGGTCATGCGATAAATGGATTTTAGATTGGTCTCCATGATGGAGTCCCACTCATCTTCCTTCATTCGCATGAGTAGATTGTCACGTGTGATACCGGCATTGTTTATTAATACAGTTGGATTTCCCCAACCTTCTGCAATCTCCTTCATCACGGCATCTACAGAATTACTATCGGTGACGTCGAGCACGGTACCCTTACCTTTGATCCCGGCCTCTTTCATGTAGCCGCTGATATCTTCCGCACCCTTGCTGGAGGTAGCGGTTCCAATCACAGTGGCGCCCTGCTTACCCAGTTCCAGCGCAATGGCCTTGCCAATACCGCGGCTGGCGCCTGTCACTAAAGCAACCTGGTTGTTAAGTGTCATCAGATTAAGCTCCTGTATTTAGTTCTATTTTGTTTCTGCAAGTGCATCGGCAAGACTGGCGGAGTCGAATACCGGGAATGTCTTCGTTTGTTTATTGATGCGACGGTTAAGGCCGGCCAGCACCTTGCCGGGACCTGCTTCAATTAGCGTCATCACCCCGTCTTCAGCAATCTTGTTTACAGTCTCAACCCAACGAACCGGGGACTCGATTTGTTTTACCAGCGCATCACGAATCGCGTCTGCATCTGATTCCGACGTAACGTTCACGTTATGAATCACAGGGATACTAGGTGACTGGATCGAAACATCGGCAAGGCGGGCCCGCATCTGTTCTGCTGCAGGCTGCATCAATGAGCAATGTGATGGCACGCTGACAGGTAACGGGATCGCGCGTTTTGCTCCAGCATCCTTGCTTTGGGCTACAGCGCGATCGACGGCGGATTTACTACCCGCGATTACTACCTGCCCGGGCGCATTGAAGTTAACCGGGCTCAGTACATCACCTTCTACTGCATTTTCACAAAGGGTGCGAACGGCATCATCGTCCAGACCAATAATGGCGGCCATCCCGCCTTCTCCGACAGGCACAGCTTCCTGCATAAAGCGCCCACGATCGGCAACCAGCTTTACGGCATCGGAAAAATCTAACGCGCCAGCACATACCAACGCAGAGTATTCGCCAAGACTATGGCCTGCCATAACCGAGGGTATTACTCCCCCCTGGGCTTGCCATGCGCGCCAAACAGCAACCCCGGCAGCCAACATCGCTGGCTGCGTGATTTGGGTTTTATTGAGTTCTTCTTCAGGGCCTTCCTGTGTAATCGTCCATAGATCGATACCAAGCGCATCCGACGCTTCGGCAAAAGTATCTCTTGCTTCTTGATGTGCCGCGGCTAGCTCGCCCAGCATACCTACTGATTGCGAACCCTGGCCTGGAAAAACAAAACCGAGTGACATGAGCAAATCCTTGGAATGATTCAATACTTAATATGTGAGCAGAACAGAGCCCCAGGTGAACCCGCCACCGAAGGCTTCCATTAATACGGTATCACCAGTCTTGATGCGCCCGTCTCTGACGGCTTCATCAAAAGCCAACGGTATCGATGCAGCAGATGTGTTGCCGTGACGGTCTACCGTAACGACGACATTGTCCAGTGACATACTGAGCTTTTTCGCGGTGGCATTGATAATGCGCATATTGGCCTGATGTGGTACCAGCCAATCAATATCTTTTTTCTGAAGACCATTGGCGTCAAGCGTTTCGTCAACGATTCGCCCCAGAGTATTCACGGCAACCTTAAACACCTCGTTACCCTGCATTTGCATAAACGCCTCGCCTTCTTTCACTTTGTCATAGCCCTGTGAAATACCGGATGGCACGTGCAACAACTCTTTGTATTGTCCGTCGGCATGCAGGTGCGAGTTGATAATGCCAGGCGTATCTGATGCCTTAATGACGACCGCACCTGCACCGTCACCAAACAGTACGCAAGTCGAACGATCGGTCCAGTCGACGATTCGGGACAGTGTTTCCGCGCCGATCACCAGCGCGCATTTTGATGAATTTGTCTTGATGAATTTATCGGCAATCCCGAGCGCATAAACAAAACCGGTACATACGGCCTGTACGTCGAAGGCCGCACAACCATGTATGTCCAGGCGATCTTGCAGCAGGCAGGCGTTAGAGGGAAACACGCGATCCGGTGTCGTGGTAGCAAAGACAATCAAATCGATTTCGTCTTTGGTAACACCGGCCGCATCCATTGCGCGTTTGGCGGCTTCCAGTGCCAGATCAGTCGTGGTTTGTCCGTCATTCGCGACACGACGTTCACGTATACCCGTACGCGTAACAATCCAGTCATCGGTGGTATCCACCATCTTTTCCAGATCAGCGTTCGATAACACTTTCTCCGGGAGATAGCTGCCGGTTCCTATAATGCGCGAATATTTCAACTAACCATTCTCCAGTGCTGCTTCCAGCTCTTTCATTTTTGCGCGAATTTTTTCTGTTACCTGGTTGCTTGCTTCTTTTAGTGCCTCATCAATGGCGTACTCGAAGGCCAAGGCGTCGGCACCACCATGACTTTTTACTACCGTCGCAGTAAGCCCGACCAGACTTGCACCATTATATCGTCGTGGATCAACGCGACGTCGGAATGCTTTTAACACTGGCAGCGCCACAATCGCTGCAATACGGGTAAATAAATTGCGGCCGAACTCTTCGCGCATAAAGTGCGAAATCATTTTCGCCAGGCCTTCGGTGGTTTTCAGTGCGACATTGCCAACAAATCCGTCGCACACGATAACATCGGCATCACCGGTATAAATCTCATCGCCCTCGACAAAGCCACAATAGTTTAACGGCGCCTGACGCATCAGTTCATGCGCCTGTTTGACCATCTCGTTTCCCTTAATGTCTTCCTCACCAATATTAAGTATGCCGACCTTTGGATGATCCTTGCCTTCAATGGCGCTGACTCTTGCCGAGCCCATCACACCGAATTGCACCAATTGTTCTGGTGGACAATCTATATTGGCGCCTAGGTCGAGGACGGTCACGTGTCCCCGGATAGTCGGCATTACTTTTAGTATTGCTGGGCGGCTGATACCAGGTAGCATCCTCAGTACAAAACGTGCGGTTGCCATGAGTGCACCAGTGTTGCCAGCACTGACACAAGCATCCGCCTCACCTTCTTTAACAAGGTTGATGGCAACACGCATGGAAGAATCTTTTTTCTTTTTTAAGGCCAGCGCGGGTGGCTCATCCATGCCCACGACTTCTGATGCATGGTGAATATTCAGTCGATCGCTAACGTCTGCGCCTAGTTTCTCGAGTTCTGCGCGCAGAAGATCCTCCTGCCCGACCAAAATTAGTCGCAGTTCCGATTGTTTCTCGAGTATGGAGAGCGCGGCCGGCACGGTGATAGACACACCGTGGTCGCCTCCCATGGCGTCAAGGGCTACCGTGTACGGCACGGTGAATTAACCGCCGGTCTGACGGTCAGTCTCAGTCTGACTTGGAGTCAATCACCTTACGGCCACGATAAAAGCCGTCCGCGGTGACGTGGTGACGACGATGGGTCTCACCGCTGGTCGGGTCGATCGACAGGGTCGATGCTTTTAGACCGCTGTGAGAACGACGCATGCCTCGCTTGGAAGGTGTTTTCCGGTTCTGTTGTACCGCCATGTCAATTCCTCTATCTAATTACTGTATGCATCAGCGATCTTGTCGCTTCAGTTTTGCCAACTCGGCAAAAGGTGACGTTTTGTCACTGTCCGGCTTCTTATCGCTTTCGGGGCTGGTGTCACCGATCAAATCTGCTGCCGGACACTGATCCGGTTGATGCATGGGTATCATCGGCATCGCCAGGATCAGTTCGTTTTCTACCAATTCATTCAGGGCTATCGGCTCGTCTTTCACCACCAACACGTCTTCGGAATTATCGACACCAGTCGACTCACTCCCGGCCAATATAAGGTCTACGCTAGCTTCAAGCGACAACGTCATTGGCTCGAGACAACGCTCACACGTGGTTTCAATCTCCACCCTTATGGTTCCGCTCAGGTTTCGAACGTTTCGAACTGGATCCCGACGGAATTCCAGGTCAACACGTGCTTCACCCTCCTCTGACTGGCACAAGGTCAGCAGGCGCTTCATCCGTTTTAGCGGAATTGTGCCCGAGAGGTGGGTTCCCTGATCAGCCAACCGGATTGGATCGATGTTGGCGGGTAAGCCCCCTGACATAGGGCGCGCATCATATAAACTCCTGTAACTTCTGTCAAAACAAGGATTTTCAGGGTTTTTGGCGTATCCGGCTTGTTGACACTACAGGACCCATTCCGTAAAAAGCATTGCCGGCACTTGGAAGGCATTGGGCCGACACAAGCATTAATTGGATTAGTTTTTCGGAGCTCCGCTTGATCAAGAAGATACTAGTGGCAAATCGCGGCGAGATCGCGGTACGCATCGTCCGCGCCTGCGCGGAAATGGGTATTACATCGGTAGCAATCTACTCTGACGCCGATCGCCACGCTTTGCACGTAAAAAAGGCTGACGAGGCCTATAACCTGGGTCCCGACCCAATTGGCGGCTATTTGAATGCCCACCGCATCGTCAATATTGCGGTGGCGGCAGGCTGCGATGCCCTGCACCCAGGCTATGGCTTTTTGTCAGAGAATCCGCTGCTCGCCGAAACCTGTGCCAGACGCGGCATCACGTTTATCGGCCCCAAGGCGGACGTCATCAAGCGCATGGGTGATAAAACCGAGGCGCGTAAAGCCATGATGGCTGCCGGTGTTCCAGTAGTTCCTGGCACCGAAGACAATATCGCCGATCTGGACGAGGCGCTAAAAATCGCGAAAGGGGTTGGTTACCCGGTAATGTTAAAGGCGACATCCGGCGGTGGTGGTCGAGGCATTCGTCGCTGTGACAGCCAGGAAGACCTGGAAGCCAATTACGAGCGTGTGGTATCGGAAGCGACCAAGGCATTCGGTTCCGCGGAGGTCTTCCTCGAAAAATGTATCGTTGATCCACGGCATATCGAGGTACAGATTCTCGGAGATAGCGAGGGTCATGCAATCCACCTGTTTGAACGCGATTGCTCTATTCAGCGACGTCACCAGAAACTGGTGGAAATCGCGCCTTCTCCCCAATTGAATGACGAACAGCGCAACTACGTGTGCGATCTTGCCGTGAAAGCTGCAACAGCGGTCGGTTACGAAAATGCCGGCACAGTAGAATTCCTGCTTGATTCTGATGGCAGCTTTTATTTCATGGAAATGAATACTCGGCTGCAGGTGGAACACACAATAACGGAGCAAATCACTGGCATCGATATCGTTCAGGAACAGATCTCTATTGCTAGCGGGAATCCCCTGTCGTATCGCCAGGAACATATCAAAATGCGTGGATTTGCCGCTCAGTTCCGCATTAATGCGGAAGATCCCAAGAATGACTTTCTACCAAACTTTGGCCGGATAACCCGATACTATTCTGCAGGTGGCCCGGGCGTCCGAACCGACGCTGCAATTTACACCGGATACGTGTTTCCACCCTACTATGATTCGATGTGCGCGAAACTTACCGTTTGGGCGCTGGAGTGGGATCAATTGTTGGCGCGCGCCAGTCGCGCTTTGCTGGATCTGGGTTTGCATGGTGTAAAAACCACCAAGCCGTTTCATCTTGAAATACTAAAAACCCCCGAGTTTCGTGCAGGGAAATTCAACACTGGCTTCGTTGAACAACACCCCGAACTGGTAAACTACTCCGTGCGCCAACCACCGGCTGATCTTGCTGCAGCCATTGCGGCGGCAATAGCGGCACATCACGGCCTGTAACTGACAAGTAAGTACTAAAGATATGGCAAACAAAAAAGATAAAGTTTTCGTTACTGACTTAACTCTACGCGATGGCCATCAGTCGCTGATTGCTACGCGTATGCGCACCGAAGACATGCTGCCGATCCTCGACAAGATGGATCGCATTGGCTTCTGGTCTCTGGAAGCCTGGGGTGGTGCCACCTATGACTCCTGCCTGCGTTTCCTTAAGGAAGATCCATGGGAACGTCTGCGCAAATTGAAAGAAGGTCTGCCCAACACGCCGATCCAGATGCTATTACGCGGCCAGAACTTGCTGGGTTATCGTCACTATTCCGACGACGTGGTCGAGGCTTTCGTTGGCAAGGCAGCAGAGAACGGTGTTGATGTGTTCCGTATCTTCGATGCTATGAATGATCTGCGCAATCTGGAGACATCGATTAAGGCAGTTATCGCTGCCGGAAAACATGCACAGGGTGCTATTTGCTATACCACCAGCCCGGTTCACACAATCGAACATTTTGTGAAGCAGGCCCAACAGCTGGAGAAAATGGGCTGTCACAGTATCTGCATCAAAGATATGGCCGGTCTGTTAACACCTGTTTCCGCGGCAGAACTATTCGGCGCACTTTCCAAAGCCGTAAAACTACCGCTGCATTTTCATTCTCATTCCACAGTGGGTGTCGCCAACATCGCCATGTATGAAGCCGTACGGAACGGTGCACGACATGTTGATACCTGCATGAGCGCATTCTCGTGGGGTACAAGTCATTCACCGACAGAAAGCATGGTGGTGGCATTTGACGGCACGAACCACAACACCGGTCTTGATCTTGAAGCACTGCAGGAAATCGGTTTCTACTTCCACGAAGTCAGAAAGAAATATCACCAATTCGAAAGTGAATTCACCGGTATCGATACCCGCGTACAGATCAACCAGATCCCAGGCGGCATGATTTCCAACCTGTCCAACCAACTAAAAGAACAAGGTGCGTTGGACAAGATGAATGAAGTATTGGCAGAAATTCCGCGAGTGCGTGAAGACCTTGGCTTCCCACCTCTGGTAACACCAACTTCACAGATCGTTGGCACTCAGGCTGTGCTCAATGTGATCACTGGTCAGCGTTACAAGAGCATTACCAATGAAGTAAAACTGTATCTGCACGGCCGATACGGTGAAGCCCCCGGTAAGGTAAATGAGACCGTGCGCAACATGGCCATTGGCAGCGAAGAAGTGATTACCTGTCGTCCTGCCGATATGCTGGAACCGGAAATGGAGCGTCTGCGGCACGAGATTGGTGATCTGGCAAAATCTGAGGAAGACGTACTGACCTATGCCATGTTCCCGGAAGTTGGTCGCACCTTCCTGGAAGAGCGGGCATCGGACGAGCTGGAACCGGAAGAACTACTACCCACGCCGAGCGGTAATGGCGGTGGCACGTTGCCTCTGGCGCCAACAGACTTCAACGTTACCCTGCATGGCGAGACCTACCATATTAAGGTAACCGGCTTTGGTCATAAGTCAGAAGACGAGCGACCCTTCTACGTCACAGTTGATGGCGTACCCGAAGAAATACTGCTTGAGTCACTTCAGGAGACCGTCCCCACTGAAGGCGGTTTTGTTGACACCAAGCGTGTCTCCAAAGGATCCAAGCGTCCTAAAGCATCCAAAGAAGGCGATGTTACTAGCTCCATGCCAGGCACTATTGTTGAAGTGATGGTCAAGGAAGGTGACAAGGTCAACGCCGGTGATGCGGTTGTCGTGATTGAAGCAATGAAAATGGAAAATGAGGTCCCCGCGCCGGTTGGCGGTACAGTGAAAGCCATTCACGTTGCCAAGGGTGATAGCGTCAATCCCGATGAAGCTTTACTGGAGATTGAATAGCGGTCACCACGCCGATAACGGCTAACCGCCTTCCTTTCTCAGCTAAACCTGATGCCTGAACGAAAACTTATTCTGGCTTCGACTTCTCCATATCGGCGAATGCTTTTGGAAAGATTGCAGACGCCGTTTGAAACAGTCTCCCCTGAAGTTGATGAAACTGCTTTACCCGATGAAACACCACAACAGCTGGTGGAACGTCTGGCAATCGCCAAGGCACAGGCCGTCGCCAACAATAGTCCGAACTCGCTCGTCATTGGATCCGACCAGGTAGCGGTTCACGGTAATGAAATCGTCGGGAAACCCCGCGATCACGATCATGCCGTT